>JAAUXT010143740.1_pt1 | contig 26615 bp, 26 predicted proteins | sample 7278171 | NCBI WGS metagenome assembly JAAUXT01 (sample SAMN14350112, study PRJNA611818) | marine sediment metagenome | isolation source: surface marine sediment (1.8m) | place: French Polynesia: Moorea | collected 2018-08
CCCCCCCCCCCCCCCCCCCCCCCCCCCCCCCCCCCCCCCCCCCCCCCCCCCCCCCCCCCCCCCCCCCCCCCCCAACTCAACAAACTAAAAAAAAACAAAAATGCTTAAAAAGGCCTGAAAATGACCCTGGTTGATTTTCACCATGTTGAGTTACCCCCCGGCCCCCCCAACTGAACAAGTCCACATACATACATACAGACGGATGGTGATTACACCAAGCGTGTGGTAACACCACACGCTTAAAAATGCAAGGAGAGTTTGTCAATTCAACGAAACTGGCCCACCATGCAAATGTGGTCGTTTGCAAACACAATGGACGATTTTGTCAGGTTTTGTTCGCAATTATGGAAGAAAAATCCAATTTGCCACCTGCGAGGTCAATTTCGTATCTTCGACCAAAAGCCTGAACAGAGGATGGAGGCAAAAGGCTTTTTTGACGCCAAAAATAAATAAAAGCGCTGATCCGAGAGACTCTGTTGACTGACCCACTTCGTCGCAGAAGTTGACGAGCGCTCCGTTGTCGCAGAGGTGCATCACGACTTCCTTGTTGTTCTGAAAGACGGCGTAGTGCAGCGGGCGCAGTCCGTTCTTCACGACGCCGTTGACGCGGACGCCGGCGCGGACCAGCAGGTCAACGTCACGTAGCGGCATGCGGTGCGTGATGACGTCAGCGAGCATGCGCAGCAAGTGCGCGTCCGAAAACCGGTCCTCGCCACTCATACTCGCCGCGGATTCGCCAGTGAGTAGTCGAGTTGGTGGCCTCCAACAGACGCTGGAGAAACAACAGCGAACGAGGTTGAAACTGAAGTTTCACCAGACGCACTCATTACTCTGTGGTCCCAGCACTCAACGTCAGCCTAAATGCTGCTTCACGTCAGAGTTTGACTGATGGCGGTTCCATAATCACAAGACCTTGACAGTGTCAGGTGAAAAACAGAACAGACGAAACAGCGTGGACACAAACGGAAACTTCATGTCAGCAAGATTTGAAAATCCGATCGCTGCATTTCTGCTTGCGTGAACGAGTCTTCACTTAGTTTTCCTCGGTTTTCTCGTTGTTGCGCTGTATCCTCCAAACGTGCTTGTTGTGCTACGTAAATACCCGACTGACGGGTGCAGCTCGAGCTGCGGGATCAAGGGTACAGCACCTCGGTGCGGGTTAAAATTAGATTTCTTGGCACAGGAGAAACCACTTGGCTTCCAGGTGCGCAGTCCGACTTCCTCCCACACAGGAGAAATATCCTCGAACGAAGGCGACATATTCATCAAAGAAAGCGACGCGGACTGCGACTACCTTCAGCAAACTTTATTTATAAAGGCATACAAAAATTAGTTCTACGAGTACCTCGAAGCACAAGACTCATGTTCATTGTCTGCACCGCTGTATTTACAGTTTGGATTGTGAAAACGCGTGGAAAAAGGCAAACTGGTGCTTTGCTCTGTGTAAAATACGTTGGCGTTTGACAACTAGAAACGACAATGTGAAGTTGAGGGCGCCTTGATCTCGACTGTCATTCAATTTTCCCTCAACATGAAGACAAGTTTCAAAATCTCATAGAAATTTTTCTTTGACACCGGAAAGAAAAATATCATTTGTAAGTTTTCTCCACTTGTGCACCCCCCCCCCCGAGACGTTTGTAAGAAAAAAAAAATGTCAGGAACAAATGAAAAGTGCACCCCGTTTTCTTTGGCAAATCAGTTTCTCAAAAGTTTTTGTTCATAAATTTACAACACTGTCAACGTCTTGTCGGAAATTCGGGAAAACAATCAATCAAATTCAATGGCCTTTCCTAAAGCACAGAAATAACTCAAAGGGCGGTCAGCCCCTGTCTCATCGAGGTCAGGAGATACCAACATCTCATCTCGCATTCGAATTGTAGGAAACTTTTATCTCTGGCTCTGAATTATAATTGTACAAATTGTGAACATGATATGTGTCCAGTAAAGCCACCGCCCCTCCAGCTCGTAACACATGCCACAAAGTGCAGCGATTCAGCTGTTTGCGGACAAACCTGTGTAAGTACTATGAATATCTCGTGGTCCCCGTTTTACACAAATGAGACGGTACACGGCACTGATCCCTGTGGAAGACGCCGATAACACCATTCCTCACACGACATTTACAGCAGTATCCAAGCATCCACTGGCCGGTCTGGATTTGAACACCGGCAACCAGCGGACACTCAATGTTTCAAGCCACGAAAAGTGCTTCACAAACAAAATGTAAGTAGTCACTTTGGCAAGAACTGTTAACATTAGTGGTCGACCTGGAATGCCCTTATGATATGCAGAAGCAACGAAAAGGAATGGTCAACGCCGAAATCACTGGGCTGATTTGTTTCATGTTTGTGGGCACTGTGTGTGACTCGAGACGGTGAGTTGGTCCCAACAATTCTTCGCGCTCGGCAGTTCGCAAACTGGAGTGAGTACAGCAGCACCAAGTGCTGCAGCGACACGATATCCACGTGTCTAAATGAGACAGTTGATTGTATCAACACAAACGACGTCACTGAAAACGACTCGCTACACCTGTGTGACGGCGGCGCCGTCGCTGTACAGCCGCACGTGTCTTTCACCAACCGAGGCAGTGAAAGAAAACTCAATGTACACGGGCAGTATTTACACACAATGTGTTCTACACATTATACGAACAAACTGAGTTCAAAACAGGAACAAAAGACTCACAGCTGAGTTTGCAAAGATCTGGATAAAATGCACGGTTTGCACACAAATGAACTCTGTTGAAACATACGCTTGAGATTGGTGAAAATTGTTCCAAATAACACTTTGTGGCTGTCCAATAAAGTATTGTACACCTTTCAGCGTCATCCCAAACAATGAGGTCCACAACAAATGGATGTATACAAATAAAACCATTCACACTCTCGTCTTCAAGTCCACCCACCCCAAAAAGCACCTTGAAAACACGTCGTTCTGACACACACTGAAGTTCACCACACACTTCGCAACAAAAGTAAGTTTTGGACGAGCTTCAGAGATACACACTGTTGTTGTCCCTCTTCTCGGGTATTTTTCCGGGTGGTGGTGGTGGTGGTTGGAGGCTTGTGACGGGTTGCGTGGGGCTCGAAATGCCCTCGGACCAGTCCGACTGGGCTGAGTGGGGGGAAGAGCTCGACCACTGGCCGGGCGAGTCGGGCGAGGGCGTCAGGTAGTGGTGTTCGGGCGGGAAGTTGGTGGTGGAGGTCATGTGCTGCGGGGTGCCCCCGTCGCCGCCCAGATGGCCGCCGCTGTGGTGCGAGGGCGGCGTCGGGTACTGCATGTGGACGCCGTGGTGCGGCGACGCGACGGCCGTGCTGGGCGGCGCCCCGACCGCAGGGTCCGGGAACCAGTTGAAGCTGGTCTGTGTGCTGGTGATGGGTCCGAGCTGCGCTGGCGCCATGTTGGCGAGTTGCACACCCGGGGGCACCACCGCCTGCTGCTGCTGCTGCTGCGGAGCCGACACGTGTTGGTGCTGGTGGTGCTTCTGCGCCTGTATTATCGCCTGCAACATGAAAACGTAAATACAATCAAACGTCATCTTCAAGCCTTCCGTTTGGGAGACCAACTCAACAGATTTTTTTGTTGCAGTGCTAGAACAGCGCAACCTCAACGGCACACCACAAATTCGTTTATTAGTTTCATTTAGCGCGACGAATTGCGGTAGCAAGCGTTTGTTTTTGACGTCTCAAAACGTCCACGTACCTGCATATGAGTGGGCGACGTCGGGTAGCCCTTCCTGGGCGGAGACGTGGCGGTGGGCGGACTGGTGACGGGCGGGCTCTGCTGCTGGGTGAGGGGGCTGGTGCCCATCGATCCGGGGCTCGTTGTGCTCGCCGGACTCGGCGTCGCATCGACGCCGCCCGGAGAGCTGTAGCTCTGCGCCAGCGGGCTCGTCGCGACGCGGCTGCTCGGAGACCCGCCCGACGTCGAGGAGGCGGGCGCCGCCAGCGGGCTGCCTGTCGCCGCACTGAGCGGGCTGTTGTGAGACGGGTAGTGTCCGTGCACCAGCGCGGGCAGCTGCTGCATGTGCTCCAGCCACTCCGGAGACAGACCACTCGCGTGCAGAGAGGCCTGCTCCAGCGAGATTGTGTTGGGCGAGATGTCTATGGGAACGGCGGGGTGCCCGCTGCCGCAGGCCGTTTCATATGACGGCGGCAGCTCCATGACGCACTGGGGCGACTCCAGCGACCCAGATGCGCACGGAGAGCTGCCGCTCATGTGCTCCACCCCCGGCACGTGCGCGTGGTGGTGGTGCGGGTGATGGTGGTGGTGCCCACCCTTCTTTTTCTTCTTCTTTTCCATCGGAGGTAAAGCTACTTTGTTCGCATCCATGTGGCTGGATTTTCGAGATTTCTTCTTCGGTTTGGCATGGTGATGAACGAAGGCGGCCGCGGCCATGGGCGGCGACGTGGCGAAACCGTTCATGGTGACGGGGCTGTTGACGCGGTACTCCTCGAGCAGCTTGACGATGTCCTGGTGCATGCGCTCGTGCGCGATGTCGCGCGGCAGCCGGTCCATCTGGTCAGTGATGTCGCGGTTCGCGTAGTGGTCGAGCAGGATCTTCGCAGTCTCGTAGCAACCCTCCTTCGCGGCAAGGAACAGAGGAGTCTCGTCCTGCAGGAAAATACAAGCCACTCAGTGAACAGCTGGCATTGAATTGATATGGGTTTCCTCACGACTGAGATATCAAGAAGCGTGAACTTTTGCGACCGCAATCGGGCCAGCAGCCGCACCTTGTGGTCCTGCGCGTCCCTGTTGGCGCCGTGCTGCAGCAGCGTCACCGTCGCGTCCACGTTGTTGACGGACGCCGCCCAGTGCAGCGCCGTCTTGCCGTACTCGTCGGTGGCGTTCACCTCCGCCTCGGCGTTGATGAGGTCCTCGACCGTCGCCTCGATGGCGAGGCGCGCCGCCAGGATGAGCGGCGTCGTCCCGTCGTTCATCCGCGAGTTCAGATTCGTCGCGCGGTTCCGCAGCAAAATCTGCAGTCAAGGTGATGTGCGTTGAAAAGTTGTCGAGCTCAACATGAAATCCACTCAATGAAACTTTGAGTATTCTCACACTTGTTGCAGGGTTGGTTCCGCCACGAAACACAACTCTTCCATCAACAAAACTCTCAAAGAACTGGCATGCCGACAAAAAGCACTGGACACTTGACACACAAACCAGCAGACCAATAAACTGCGCCTCTGGCGAGAAAGAAAGAGCCAATAGGAAATCCTGTTTCGAACCTGGAAAACACCCTGAGCGTCTGCGGCGACCGCAGCGTGGAGCGGGCTGCGGCCCGAGTGATCTTGCGCGTTGGGGTCGGCACCGGCGTCCAGCAGGCGTTTCGCCGCGTCAGCGCGCGCGTACCGGGCGGCCAGATGCAGAGACGTCTCTCCTGGACAAAACACATACACATTGATCAGTCACCCGTATTTTGAGTCCTGTGGCAGGCACAGAATGGTTAAACTTGTCAGCACACGTAGCGAAATTTGTGCAGTACCTGTTCGGTCGGTCTGCGCGTGGATGCCGGCGCCCTGGCTGATGAGGTCGGTGATGATCTGCGTCGACCCGTCGAAGCCGCCGGCGCTCTCGGCGCTGTTGCCCGAGCAGCTGTCCGCCTCCTCGATGCCCGTGTCGATGCCGCCGCCGTGGAACGACGCCAGCATCAGTGGCGTGAATCCGTCTGTCAACGACATAAAACAGGTAAAACACAAGAAAACTTGAGGGAGAGCAAAAGCCACAGCACTGAACTGCAAAACAGAACAACGCGACTGAACACCATAAGCAACAAGTGTTCCCCACCAACACTCCCACGGACGTACAAATTTGTTTTGAAGCAGAAACGCGATGCAAACGTGACCAGTCCTTCGTGTTCATATTGCTGCCAGATTCGCTGCGGATCTGGCAAGCGCACGTGTGTGTGTGTGTGTGTGTGTGTGTGTGTGTGTGTGTGTGTGTGTGTGTGCGCGCGACTCACCGGGCCCGCGCACGTCCACGTCGCGCATGTCGTCTCCCTGCGGCGGCGTCAGCGCCAACATGGCCGGGTTCGGCGTCAGGTTAACCGCCTCCAGGTGCTCACGAGTCCACTGCCGATCGTCAAAGTCCGTCGCTCCGTCGTCCAGCTACAAAGGAATGCTCTTGTGAATCCAGACTGCCCCCCGGGGGGGGGGGATGCATGCGCACCTCGCAGGTGCCGCGGGAGGCTTGAATGCTTGTGACCAACGGGTTCGTCCATTTGTGACGCCACAAAGCTGGACACCTGAACCATCAATGGGCAACGCACCTTGAATCTCTTGGCCTGCAGGTGTTCCGGCGACCCGTCGTCGTCGCTCCAGGCGCCGCTTCCCCGAGGCGCGACGAAGCCGTTCATCGCCGTGGCGCCCGGCTCCCTGAAGTCGAGCTCATCCAGACGAGACGTCACGCTGCCCTTCACATCCCTGAAGCGACACAGCGGAACGTATGTAGCACCGACGCCACGCGCAGCGCTGACGCAAACACAGAGTCTGGTCAAATGTTATGTTGGCCACACTCCCCAAAGGCACAGGTGTCTGACCATTTGAGTTGGTGGTGAAATGGCCAGCCCCCCCCCGTGAAATCGCTAGGTATGTGTCTCTTTGTTTTCAGCCAGACTTGACACAGGGTGTCACAATGTGTTGAAATGAGGCGGCACAGTGTCAATAATCTAGGGTGTATCCCTATTTCGTTCCACCGGGAGTCCAAACAGATTCAGCGACAACTGTGAACCTGTTCTTGAAAACTCACTTGAGTTCCTGTACGTCCGGGGTGCGTCTGTTGGTCTTAGGTTTCGCGCCGATGCCGATGCCGGTGGCGGCGGCGGCGGCGGCGCCGCGCAGCGAGAATCCCTCCGGGAACCACGTGCTGCCGTGCGCGCGCTTCCGCGCCATCGTGACGAGGACGCCGGCCAGGATGACGACGATGATGACGATGAGGCAAACCGACGCTATCAGGTAGACGAAGTCTTTCGGCCCTGGAGGCGACACGTTCTCCGCTGCAAAAAGTCCAGAACGACTTTCATCCACTGCATCAAAGCACGCACACAGCTTATCTGAGGTGGAGATCAACAAACTTGCAGACACGCACGGGGCCTGATGACCGGACCTGAAACTTTCTCCACGGCGAGCTTCGGATCGACCTGACCGTGCTTCGCGGCGTGCGCGACGAATTCGGCCGCCTTCTCAGCCGTGTTGAAGCAGCGCTTGTACGACTCGTGACATTTCGTGTTGTCAAGTCGCGTGTACACCTTGGTCCTGCAAAAATACCAGCCGTCAATCTTTCCGTTGCAGCCACTCGTCGCAATCGCTGCAGAAACAAGGAAGAGTCCAACCAACAGCACGCCGGTCATGACTGAACCGTCCCTCACCTCTGCCCGACGGTAGGTCGGTTTGCCGCCGATCTCTTGCTGCGGCCCGACCCCTCCGAGAACGGGTAGATCATTTCTCTGCCGCTGTCGTCGCGCGCGATGGTGAGGATGGTTCTCAGCAGCGTGCCCAGTTCGCGCAGGAAGTCGGCCGCGATCTCGCGGAACTCGTCGGGCGACATGTCGATGATGAAGATGAGCATCCCGACGGCGTAGTCGGGCTCGTAGCCGTCCTCCTGCTCCACGCAGTCCTGTCCGTCCCAGTTGCAGTCCGCGTTGTTGCAGCCGTGGTCGCACTTCCCGTTGCCGTAGTTGTGACGGCAGTACGTGTTGTACACCGGGTTGCACTCCTTTTGCTGCGGTAAGTAAGACGATTCATCACACACCGTTTGTTGCGGTTCCAGTCCTGACGGTGAAGGGTCGCTGATGCACTTCACAAAAAGCGCTTCTTACCGGTTTATCGCAATCGAACCCGTCGTACAGACACTCCTCACTCGCGCAGCTCTTGTCGCAATGGCCGTCGCCGAAGGTGAGGAAGCACATGATGCCCTGGGCGATGGCGGAGCAGTTCTGGTACGGGTGCCAGTACAGACTACACTCCTGGTTGTCGAAGTTGCACGCATAAGTGTCGCATTCCGCCTGCACGAAGAGAAAACCAGTTTCAAGCCAAGCAGGAACCAAAATCAAACTTTCCTGAAACTCTAAAAGACCCAAACGATTGAGTTGTTTTTTTCCCTGCACTCACGTCGCATCTGCCGTTGCCCGCCTTCTCGTTGCAGCGGTTCTGGATGCAGAGCAGCCTCTGCTCGTCCAGGGGGATGGGCGTGGTGGGCGCCGGCGTCACGGGACGCCCGATCCCGCCGGGGAAGTGGTTATCGAAAGTGTTGCACGTGAACCCGTTCCACAGCGGCGGACAGTCACACTCGAAATAGCCTGAATGAAGATAAAGGCCACCGGTCATTGAGATGAACACAAAGGTGGTGCTTTTCGCACCTGTTCTTCAAGTGCTCTGTGTGACGACACGAAATTGGGAGTTCAGGGTGATGGCTTCCGAAACACCTTGATGGTGTAAGTTTCTCACCAACTCTGTCGTGGCAAGTTCCCTCGTTCCTGCACGGGTTGGAGTGACACTCGTTGAACGTGTCGATCTCGCAGTGCGCTCCGGCCAGTCCGGAGGGGCAGCTGCACGAGAAGCCGTCCTCCTCCGGCACGCACGTGCCTCCGTTCTGACACGGTCCGCTCTCACAATAGGCGTTGCTGAACTCGCACAGGTCTCCCGAGAAACCCTAGCGAAGCGAAAAGAGGGTTGTTTACCAAGACCGAAAACCTGCTGACCAAGCAAGTGTACCTCGGTTTCGGGCACGACAACACCGGGTCTTAAACATCGTCCAAAACAACGCTAACTGTCCAGGTCAAACAAAGTCCGAAGCTGTGGTGAAAGCTTACCGGCGCACAAACGCAGGCTGGCCCGGTGTTTCCATTGGAGCAAACACCATCGTGGCGACACGGGTTGGTTTGGCAAAAATCGGTCCGCTCTTCGCAACGGCGACCTTCCCACCCAGGATGGCAGTCGCATCTGAAAGTGTACAAGACATTGAGGAAGCAATCCCATCTTCCCTGAAATGCAACACCCGTACCGATTTCGTTCCTTTTTTCGTGTCAGTTGATCTTTCACGCACCTGTATTCGTTGTCCAGCGGTACGCAGCTGCGAGTGCCGCGGCTGCTGCACGGATTCGACAAACATTCGTTGACGTCCCCCTCGCACAGCGTTCCCACGTAGCCAGGGGGACACAGGCACTCGTACCCACCCACCTGAAAGCAGCCACACACAGCTGAGACACCTGTGATGACCTGGAAGGTCACCGGCACAGCGACCCCACTCTTGCGTTTGATTTTGCGTCGCTAACAATACTCGTGTGAACGAACGCGCGCAACGCGTGTGTGCACGTAACTGCGCGCCGGATGGGGCGGTGGTCTCACCTTGTCCACGCAGGTGCCGCCGTGGTGACAGGCGGCGTCGAAGCAGTCGTCCTCGTTGATCTCGCAGAACTGGCCGGCGGCGCCGGCGGGGCACGAGCAGCTGTAGTCCCCCACCAGGTCGTGACAGATCCCGCCGTTCATACACGGCTGCGTCGCGCATTCGTCCACGTCGAATTCGCAGTCAACACCCTGACATCGCAGAGAGAGACAAATCAGCTCGTGTTCGTTTTGTTTGCGATGTTTGTCTGAACTAGAACGGTTCTGTGTCAGAGAAGATAAATGTGGGTCAAATTTCGCGATTCACTCCACTGACCTGGAACCCATTGAGACAGATGCAAGTGTATCTGCCGATGTGGTCGACGCAGGTAGCGCCGTTTCTGCACGGCGCCGACGCACACTCGTCGATCTGCGTGCCGCAGTAGCTGCCGTCGTAGCCGAGCGCGCAGTCACAGCGGTGCGAGTTGCCCACGTCTCGACACACGCCGCCGTGCTCACAAAGGTTCGACACGTCCACACCTGGCGAAACCACACAACACGAGTGACCAACACGCATCCGTTTTCCTTTCAATTTGTTCAGGTTGAGCCAAGTTGGAACAAATTTGCGTTCTCAATGCTCGGACCGACATTCTCACCTCTGTCTCTGGCGGCGGCAGCGCACGACACCATCGCCACGTCGCACAGTGACCCGGTCCAGCCCGGGCGACACACGCACTGGAAGTGCGCCGCCTGCTGCGTACACGTCGCGTCGTTGAAACACGGCCTCTGGTTGCACCAGTCAACGAAATTCTGCACAGAAAAATTGCAACATTTAGATATCTCTTCACAACAGTGAGAGAACAAGAAAACGTTGTATCCCAACATTAGATGAAATCGCTCAACTGCACTTTCATTGGACCACTTGGTGAGACAGAAAACAAGAGATGAGAGATCGAAGATCACGATCTCAACATGCTCCACGGCCAAACATTGGTTTCATTGGGGTGGGGCGAGGCGACCGGTGACATTTGAATGTCGCCAAAAACTTTGCTCGGGAAATGATCAGCAGCATTTTCTGAGGGGAAAAAATGATTCTTTTCTCTGAGAAAAAGTTTGGTTGACGACTCCCCCCTCCCCGCCAATCTACACACATACACTTACACACACACACACACACACACACCAAACAACGACTGCATAAAGCGCGCGTTCCACCCCCCCCCCCCCCCTTCCTGCCGACAAACACCAATCGGCGCATGTTGAGGACGCACCTCGCAGCGCGGGCCGGTGAATCCGAACGGGCAGTGACAGTCGTAGGCGCCGTCCTGGTTCGAGCACGTGGCGCCGTTGAGGCAGGGCAGCGAGTCGCACGGGTTGACGCGGTGCTGGCAGTTGGAGCCGCGGTACCCGGCGGCGCACAGACACGAGTAGCTGTTGATGCCGTCCACACACCTCCCGCCGTTCAGACACGAGCTGCAGCACACACACACACACAAAATCAGCTTTGGGCAAAGGAAAATTTTCTTCATCGCGCTGAACATTAGAGTGCAGGTTCTTGTTCACAAAATGACACCTGCACAGTGGTTCACAACTCCAGAATCTTGGAGCAGCTCGAGGGGCTCTGACGGACGCTATCCTTCCCATGAAGCGTGTGTCAAACTGGTCTCTTCAGGTCAACCTGAAAACGACTCAACTTGAACGCTCACCTATCGGTGCAGTCGTCGTCGTTGACGTCGCAGTGCGTCCCGCTGAACCCGGAGAGACACTCGCACGTGTACGAGTTGACGTAGTCATGGCAGTGCGCGTTGTGTTGACACGGGTTCGACGCACACTCGTCCAGCTCCGTCTGGCAGTTCTGTCCGGCGAAGCCGTCCACACAGACGCACGTGTAGCTGCCGACGCGGTCCACACACGTGCCGCCGTTCAGACACGGATCTGTGGGGCGACGCAGGATAGACCGTCAAACTTTGGCAAACTGCGCACTTTTTCATCGTCAATAATCACAAGGCAACAACGAACAGAACGAGGGTTCAGGTGGTGATTTCATTTCTTCCAACAAACCTGACCCCGCTTCCCCCAAACATGACGGTTGGAATTTCAGGGTGAAGTTTGTTCAGAATGGAGAGAAGAAATTTTGAAACTGGTGTTTGGGTCACACACCTGCCGACGGCAAGACGATAAAAGATCACCCTCCTGCTTCCCGTGTCATTCAGTGGGTGATCTCAACCGAAACATCTGTGTCTAAAACCTGTCGAGAAGCTTTTCTCAGCTGGGGGCAGATGTTTTATGTGCAATATCACGGCTCCAACCCATTGCTGACCTTTTGAATAAATCTGGGACTTCATTTTTCCCACAGTGTGGATGCCTGATCCAGCCGTTTTAACGGTTGAGGTGGGACACCTTCACGACATTCCTTGATTGAGTTTCCTTCAAATCTTCGGCGACATCAGCTGTCATGGGAAACAAACCAAACTTTCGCAAACCAATCACGATGAGAGCAGTTTGATCAATTTGGACAAAACATTCGAGTCCGTTTCAAACACCGCTGTGACTCCAACGCCACTGCAAACACTAAATAGCTCATCCGACACGTCGCCGGTGTCAGTCCCAGCTGACACCAAGTGCACGATTTTGTTGAAACACCCCAGGAGGGGGACGGCACAACTGAGATTCCCACGGAGGAGGTGGGCGAGGCCCACTTCGTTTGGGCTCAAACATCTTGATGTCAATCTTCGGCTGCTGCTTTGATCACGAAAAAAAAGCGCCTCAAAACGTTCTTGCACCGAAGACACAAATTCCCACCAGAAGATTTATCGACAGGTTTTACTTTGTCAGCAGGGGGCCGACAAATATGAACTTTCTTGGGTAATTACCACTCTCAGACCGGGGGAAGCATTCAGCCGCTCACCCAGCACATAATTCAAACCTTATCGGACATGTGTTGTTGACACAATGTGAAATCTTCTGACTGACAAACTTATTCAAGCCGCTGTCTTTGTCTGGAGTTCAGCTGGTTCGGATGTCGACTTCTCAGAACTTTGTTTGCAGAGTCTCAATTCAAATTGTGCGCCGGCAACAAAGATAGGTGTGCGAAGAAAGGAGGCCCTCAGCATCACCACTTCCACAAGAAACGTTTGCAACCAAAATGGAAATTGTAGAGGCAGCCAGAAACAAAGACAAAGGACCACCACACTCTCCGCAAAGTTATTTTGCAAGGCGGAAAAGGACTGCCCAAAATGCGGCCATAAACAGACTTTGTAGCGACGCAATTTCGATAAAACAAGTGGCATTGCAGGAAAAAACAGTGTGACTTCACCGCAGCATGTGAAGCTTGCGTGTGCTCCACAGATAAATGGATGTGAGGGTCCACGTATTTACTTGAATTTCCAGTCGGCTGGGCCCATTATGTACCAGGTCACAAGACACGGTCTGTAGTTCCGTCTCTGTTTGCCAATGTATTTGCGGCAGAAAAGGCATGCGCTTCCCAAACTGCACACATAGCGCTGCGCAAAAAGGTGCTCGTATTCCTGGCACTCGACAACAAAGCGATAAGCGACTTCACCAAATTGCACTGACTGGACTCCACGCGGAACCATCGAAACCGCCACTGCAGACCAGTGGTCTTCTTCAAATAGCCACACATTTCGAGGTTTTCAAAGGAAACTGACACACCCACCTCCAGGTCTTTTCTTCAATGAATCAAGTTCTTTCCAATTTTGTGCGCAGCCCGCAGAAGCATCTGCGACTTCCTGACAAATCTGCAGTCTGAGCAGAACCAAGAAAACCAACCTGGAGTGCAGTCGTCGATGTTGGTCTCGCAGTTGACGCCAGCGAACCCGTCGAGGCAGATGCACATGTAGCTGCCGTGCGTGTTCTCGCAATGCGAGTTGTGCTCACAAGGACGCAGCGTCAAACACTCGTTGATGTCCGTGTCACACAGCGTCCCTGGGAAACAACGGAATTGGCACCAATCAACACCAACGCCTTCAGAGCTCGCGAGGAGTGTCTGATGGTTTCTGCAGGGTTCGGGTACACATCATATCGGATCAGAACTAAGCTGGCGAATCTGCTGGCTCAAAAAGACTCACCCACGAATCCGGGCGGGCACTGACAGGTGAAGTTCTCGTAGTCATCCTCGGCGACGCACTGCGCGCCGTTGCGGCACGGGTCGGGACGACACGGGTTCATCTCATCCGTGCAGTCGACGCCGCGGTACGGCCGGTCGCAGATACAGCGATACTCGCCGATCCCGTCGATGCAGTTGCCGTGCACGCACGGGTCTGACGCGCACTCGTCTATGTTCGTCTCGCAGTTTTTGCCTGAAGTCAAAATGAACCGCGCGACGTGAAGGAACTGCAGAAGCGTAAAGTTCGTTGGAATCTGGACGCTTCAACTACAGTCTCACGAAAGGAAGGAAAGGGAAAGGATTGCTGAAACAGATGTTCAAGGTGGTGGTGTATGTGTGTGTGCGTGTGAGAGACAGAGAGACAGACAGTGAGTGAGTGAGTGAGTGAGTGAGTGAGTGAGTGAGTGAGTGAGTGAGCGAGTGAGTGAGTGAGTGAGTGAGTGAGTGAGTGAGTGAGTGAGTGAGTGAGTGAGGCCGCACCTGTGTATCCGGCGATGCAGGTGCAGGTGTACGAGGCGAGTCCGTCGGCGCAGTGCCCGTCGTGTTGACACGGGTTCGAGTCGCACTCGTTCCGCTGACGCTCGCATCGCTCTCCCTCGTACCCAGCGACGCACTCACACTCGTACCTACAAAAACACGTGCGCGTTGTCAAAACGTACAGCCTTTATTTCTGCAGCAAAGCCATGGGAAATTTCCGCCTCTATACGTGGCATCTTTAATTCCGCCTCTAAACGTGGCATCTTTAATTGTTTCAAACCACACACGCAAGAATTTTTCTCCTGTGGGCCACAATGAAGAGAGTGAAACTCACTCGTTGATGCCGTCAATGCAGCGACCCTCGTTTTCGCACGGGTTGGAGCTGCACTCGTTGATGGCCGACTCGCAGATGTAGTCGTAGTAGCCCCGCGGACAGTCGCACTTGAAGCCGTTGATGCCGTCCCGGCACACGCCGCCGTTCCGACACGGCGACGATTCACACTCGTCTATGTCCCACTCGCACACTCGACCTGAGACCGGCAGTGGCGAATCAGCAACACATTTCTGCATGTTCTCGCAAAGCGAAGAGCTGTGTGATGAAGCAGCGCTTCAAATCTCCACGCAAATTTTCAAAGTCTGCTCCGCACATCACCAGACGCAATCGCACGGAAACAAGCGTGGAATCGAAATGCCAGCAACCAGCAGACAGCGCCTGATGGCGGTACCTGTGAATCCAGGCCTGCACTCGCAGCTGTACATGTTGATGCCGTCCTCGCACGTCGCTCCGTTCTGACACGGGTTCGACACGCACTCGTTCGCGTTGAACTCGCAGTTGTCGCCTGCAAAATGCGCACGTTGAGACTGTCAACATCCCGAACACAGAAATTCAACCAAAAAGAAAAAGGGTCCGTCTGTGCCAGGAGTTGTGCCTCCAACGTTTGCTGCACCACCGCAACAAAGAAAGCCAAATACCAAAAGGGTGGGACACACATTCGGACGGCAATAACAGGCAAAACTTTGCCAGTGTGCACACGTGGAACGCTATGTATTTTTCCTCCAGTTTTGGGGCGATAGATTTTGTGGTGGTTAAGGAAACACTGGGCTCCTTTCTTTGGGATCAAGTCAGGATGTGTGATGTTGAGAAAAGTTGGCTGAATGTGTGAAACGGAAAGCGAGTGCACCGAAGTTCGCGAGGGTGCGACACCAGTTTTTGTTCTGCGCAGCACAGACGTGTTTGCGGGGCAAAAAGAAAAATACACTGCTGCGCACAATGCGAACGCACTCCGGGAAGGCGAAGAAAAAGTTTTGTTGTCTTTTGCTGCACTCTAGAAACGTCAGACGTCAGTCTTCAGCATTTCGCTTTTCAAGTATTCAGCCCGCTGTCTGCAGCCGGAGAAAGTTGCTCGCTGCTCCGCTGATTGCCAATTGTCGAGCGTATTTCACCACTTGTGCACCACTTGTTACGTATTACCCCCGTGTACTCGGGTACCGCACACGAGAACTTGCGCTATTATTTTCCGCACCGGGCTTTCGGCGGCCTCTCCTCGCAGCTTCTCAATGTGATTTATCGCACCGTTCGATCATTCACAAAAATACCACACGCAGTATCCTTGACACAATTTGCTTTCTGTACTTTTCGAAATTCTCTTCCTTGGCTCGCTCTCTAACAAACTCGAAGAGATCAGCCTGAAGACAGCCGAGAGAGATAAAGCACACAGCACGTCTTTTCAAACTCCTGATCTCTTTTGATTCCCATGACATGAAGCATCGCTGCTCCACTCGTGTACACTTACTGTAAACTCAACTCTTTCTCAAGAGCAACAGAGTTTGTTTATCCGAAAAAAGGCTCAATGTGAGGCCTTTCTTTTCGAGTCTCGAGGTTATTTTCCCACACCGCGCATCTCACACCGATTGATTTTCACACGTTTGCGTATCGATCATGTCAAAGTTCAACAGGCTTTTCTTTCACCGTCTGTTGTTCAGGATTCCACACAACTTCATTGTCACACAGACCTTCATTATGCAGAGACACTCAGAACGAGATGCTCGGCGCATAATGACCACATATGGTCACCTGTCCAATTAGAAATCATTTTATAACCAGTCATTATTTCCCACGCCTTGCTGTGTCCCCAGTTGCACTTCTCATTGCTGGTGTGCGCTTCGTCTGCCTAATTAGTTCCCACTTCCGAGATCCGGACTTCGCCTTGCGCAAAAATGCACTGAGCGCCACTTTCAACGCATCACACGACGAATGACCGACCGTTCTTGCATTCACCGTGCTGAAACACCTGGGAAGTCTTTGTAGCGAGCGACGCAGTGAGCCCACCTGCAGCATCCCATACAAGACAGACTCCGTAACGATGGTTTTCACGAATACGCGCACTTGTCTACCAGCCGGCCTCAACAGGTGAAACACGATTTTCTTGCAGTTTCGCGTGTTTTTTGACGCACGGTTTTGTTCACCCGCGATGCAGTGAAGTTTGAAACGAAGACTCACCAGATGTGCCTGGCAGACATCTGCAGCGGTACCCGCCCGTCAGGTCGGTGCACGTCCCTCCGTACATACACGGCGACGACTCGCACTCGTTCATCTCGACGTCGCAGAACTGTCCGCTGAACCCTGTGGAAAGATCCCAATTGCGATTAGCTTTGACCCTTGAACCCCTTCCTCGTTTGGACCAGACTCCGGCGGCCCGGGACACACGAACCTGCGCGGCATCTGCAGCTGAAGTCGTTCACGCCGTCCACGCACACCCCGTTGTTGCAGTTCACACCGCGACAGTCGTCAATGTTTTCTTCACAGGTCGCTCCATCGTATCCTGCGGGACAAACAAGACAAATCACGTTCCTTTTCATCTCAAGAAAAAAACCCTCCCTGTCAACGCTTCCCGACAAAACACGGCGCGTGTTGAAGATTCCTTCGGCCTCACCGTTCTCGCACTTGCAGCGGAAGCTGTTGATCTCGTCGATGCACGTCCCGCCGTTTTTGCACGGCGCGTCGACGCAGTCGTCCACGTTCACGTCACAGCGCTTCCCCGTGAAGCCTGAAATTCACACGTCAAGTGTCACTCCAGGAGCATCAACAAAAGGAAAAGGAAATCTTTACAAACTTCTCACTGGAGGGTTCCAGGATGCGGACAACAAACGTGAAATTCAATGCGCGAAAAAAGCGACAGATGTTCACAAAACAGAACATCCGCATTGCACCATTTCTAGCCGTGTGAAATCACCGCCTGAAAGTTGGAATGGAGTGTACGCTGTACTCGAACGCGATGCACGAAAGGAAAGACGGGAAGCTTTGTTTCTCACCATCGGGGCAGCTGCAGGTGAAGTCGGCCGTCTTGTCTTGGCAGATCCCGCCATTACGACAAGGATTCGGGTCGCATTCATCGATGTTGATTTCGCATTGAGTTCCAGAGAACCCTGAGAAGAACGAGACAGACAAAATCATGCACACAGGACTTCGGGAAGACAGAGAAACCGGAGAACAGATTGGCTGTTCTGTCTATTTCTCAGTAGCTTACGGTGTTTTGTGAAAAAAGGTCTGTTGTTTCCAAAACGGAAGTCAGACCTCGGTAATCTTGGCCACTGCTCAATGTTTAGTCATTTGACACTTGATATCAGCAAACAATCCTGAGGCTTTGATATAGCAAGAATATTTCGAGTGTATGTCGCCAGCATATCGTGGACCACATTACCAAATACACGAAAAAAGAGCCACACAAAGGGACATTACAGAACAATCGCGAGAGCACAGCTAAAGCGGCTCGGGAACCACACAGTGACAGATAATCTGTTCAGCACGCAACCAAGAGCCAAGGTCACAAAACCACGGCATTTCAATATCAAGTTTTCTATCAATGACAACTGCCAGGTTTTTGATTCTTTCACGGAGTTCTGCAGAACACAATCACAGAAGTAAAACGCAAAGGCTGATTAAAAACTAAATATCGCATGTCGAGCACAATTTTCCAACATCACGGCTCGTAAAGGAGCAACGACATGACTCTTGCTTTGTCGCGATTCGTTCACTTGTGTTTCGCATTTGCACGTGAAAACAAACGCTTTGTTCACAAGAAGGTTCAGACAATTTCCAAAGCAAGGACACAACGAAACAGCCCCTGCAAACAACACAATGTGCCTTCAAAACAGACGGAGTGCGGTCCCCCGTGTGAATGTAATTTCTCGACGCGACTCGTGCGAGAGGCCAGCGAGGCCATCTTTCCCTGTGCTGTTTGGGTGTTCTCCAAAGAGCCAAATTTCATTTGGAAGATTTGACAATATTTCTGGCAGACGATCAATTGAATGGGCATCAGTACACTGGTTGAGAATGACTGTCGAATGCACTGGTCTTTCTTCGTGGCCATTGTACCGTGAAGCAGAAAGGCACAAAATTATCTCTCGAGCGAGAGACCTTGTTGAAATTTCCCAGCACAACCCACACTCATATTTATTTTCGAATGAGTCACGGCATCTTTCAAAACCCCCATCAATGAAGAAATAAACGTTTTCTTTTCCACAAAATGCAGCTTCAATGGTGTGAACAAAGAAGGGTAACATCTGAAGCTCAATGCGACACTTTTTTTTCGAGACAGCAACAAGAGATAAAGGGACAGAAAGAAAAACGATATCCTAATTTGGAAGTGTGAAAACCATTCAAGATGAAAAAGCCAGCCAAATGTTGTGTGATTACAAAGGCGTCGCTTTCCTTGTCAATTTCTTGTCCAGAATTACACGGCACACGACGTTACAAAAACAAGGCACGCACACAATCATTTCGCAAAAGTATCAGACTTTCCAAAGTTCGCAGCCGTTGTGCGCCTACAATTTCTTTTGGTGCGAAACCACCTGTACAGCCGTGAGATCAAAGCGCACCGAGACAAAGGCGGCCGGTTCCTTGTGTGTTCCCCTCGCAGAACAAATCAGTGGGAAAATTCGAGCACCTCATCTTGGGCTCCTCTTGATGCCGGGTGACAAGTTGAGATGCCGGGTCATGTGACAGAGCACAGAGCCTTTGTCGCGGAACCAGCACCCAACCGATTTAATTCCACTTTTACACGCAAATATGACGAGCACTGATCCCGATGCCTCCTGAGCAATTAAAGCGGAAACCATTTAACTGGTTTCTTGATATTGTTTGGAGCAATTATTTAATGGCGGCACGAGGGGTTGGCTTTAATCTGTGTTGAGCTTCTAATGAGTTTTGACATCAGATTCAGCGATATGTGACCGAGCTACTTGATTAATGATGCGCTTCGTTGCGCCCTTTATTTTCGACTCTCAGCTCCAGAGCAATTTTCTCAGCATCATTTGCCCAGATCCATCTGCTTCTGTACATTTTCAAAAATCTCTTCAGAATTCACAGCTCTCCACCTCCGAGACACGCATATGGCTGCCAGTGTGAAAAGTGGGCCCCACACAATGCGCGACTTGGCACATCTGTTCGGTCGTAAACGTCCAACACGTTTCTTCCTGCCGGCCATATTTTTGCCTTCAAGCGCGAATGTCAATTGTTTATAAATCTCGGGGTTTCTGAGTGTTTATCGAGAGATGTAAACAACGACATCCTCCGTCAACACGTGATTGTTTCATCTTTACTCTGACGACCACACCTCCACAAATGTAAAAACCAGAAGCTTTGATGTGTACGTGTCACACTTGCACACCTCAGAAGGTCGGTATGAGTTTCCTCCAGCAAATCTGGCCCCAAACCGACCCAAACCCAAAACTGCTGGCCACCAGAAAAGGTAACTGACGAGCCTGCCCTTTACCAGTTGTCACTGCCGGAGTGTCAGCTGTTGCTTCACGAAAATGAAACACAAGCACCAAACGCGGCGTGTTGTCTTCCTACGATGGGGAAATTAGACGGGATTCTCGCGACTGTACGATGAAGGAGTTGAGCGACTCACCGGGCATGCAGACGCACTCGTAGCGGCCGCGGTGGTCGAGGCACGTGGCGTCGTTCTGACACGGGCTCGGGAGACACTCCTTGATGTCCTCCTCGCAGCGCTCGCCGCGGAAGCCCGGCGCGCAGTCGCAGCGGAACGAGCCCTCCAGGTTCACGCACGTGCCCCCGTGCTCGCAGGGTGACCGGAAACCTGCAACAAACAAGAAGCAGTGCTCAAGGCAACTGCAGTGCGAAGTCCCTTGCCGGTAATGTCGTCGATTCTTCCTTGTCCTCTTTGTCTTCTGTACAGGGGGGTCTGGGGGCAGGGGGGGGGGGTCCGGGTGGGGGAGGGGGGGCAGGGGACATTTCATCCACCTTGCCATATACTGCACTGCCACATGGTGCTTCGCCCTGAAGGGACTTCATACAATGAGCACTGCGTAGAGTTTGGCTCCAGAATGCGTTGTTCAGCCAGGCAGTAGTGCAGGAGCTGAGCTGAGGATTGAACCTGGACTTCCGAGGCAACCACCACTGAGGAGTGGGAGTTAAAACAGCCCGTAGATTCTGATTCTGACCTGGGACAAGAGAGGCCATCTCAACCTGTCAGAGTTGTCCGTCCTTGATGCGCAAGGTGCTTCAGTGCAAAATCGCAATGACCCGTATGAACGCGAGCGGTGAACGCAACACGTACTTTCTTGGCACTCGTTGACGTCCTGGTCGCAGTTGATGCCGGTGAAGCCGGGCGGACAGTCGCAGACGCGGCGTCCGTCCACCGGAGACGTGTCGCAGCCGTGGCACGGGTTGTGGATACACGCGTCGTCCAGGTGACACCGGAGACCTGCGGCGACAACATAGCGTCTGAGGCGCGGCTTCTTCGGACACGAGGGGGGGGGGGTGACACAGAGGGGAGTGTGACACAGAGGGGTGTGTGACATCAAAGCGGATGACGTCTGAGCATGCTCACGGAAGGTGGACACAAGCTCAAATCCAAGAGATTCACGACGACGAGTTCGGATTGGTTGACCCTCTCTCGACAGCCTGCACGGGAAACGGAGAAGACTGACAGCAATATGTGGCCAGAAGGGGCAAACGGAACCAGAGGCCTGACGTTGGCACGCACAAGACAAAACAACTGGTCGCATCCGGATCATTTCTGAATCGACCAACTTTTCCAACGAAGTGGCGACAATGACAAGTCAATTCTGGGCGCTGGTGCAACTTTGTTTCTTGCCACGATGCGAAAACATGCGCCGCTAAATCAGACCAACGCAGCAAAAACCCACCAAGGCTCGCAAAATGTTGCGTGATTCTTTATCGCGCATCCTGTGGCCCGACGCACTAAATTGGTGGAGTGATAACATGATGCCACTTCTGCACGCCATACACTCCGATACTCGACAGCGCGAACTGAGTGCGGCTCACCGAATTGCCTGATGACTTGTATGACTGGACACGAACACGATGTACAAACGGAATTCACGTTTCATTTTCCCATGCTTACAAATGCCGAAACCAGTGGACCTCGCTTTACGGCCCGAGGCCAGTTTGATGTTATCAAAATTCGAGCCTTACAATTTCCATGTGCAGTACCTGACGGCTACAAATATGTGGCGTATCATCACTGGCAACACCAACAACACGTAAATATCCGAGAAGTGAAAAGATACTGCGGGGGCCAACATCCCCGTCGGGAGGTATCTCCCATCTCCTGAGACTGAAGGGCACAAGAGCAGGGGCAACTGCGAGAGAGCCAGCGCGATTTTTTTGCAGGTGATCCCGAGGCGTTCAGCAATGGGTAGAACATAACAATCCCACGATTCACGCGCCCTGCTCCCTGAACCCGCCCGGCGCTTATCGCTCTGCGCAGCGCGCCACTAATTACTACGTCCCGGCTCCGGCGGCGGCCCGCACCGCACCGCCGTCTCCCGGCCGTGGAAGGGCAACGCTCCAGCCCCATTTGGAAGTAGGTAAACAGACGCTGACTGGCGAGGCAGTAAAGCAAGGAATGAAACCGGAAAGCAGAGCGAAGAAGGAATTCCTCAAATTCATAAAAATATATCAACAGGCAGGAACCACAAAAGAACGTGCCAGGAAGCAAATGGAGAAATACCACTGGGCTCATTTTTTGCCAAGTCGAAAAGAGCCGCCCATTGTAATTCCCCAAAGTATGCGCTTGGCTTGTGCGACGCACGTCAATGACGCGAGACCTCATCAGCATGCCAGTGAAACGCACCCACACACGTTTTTTCATTACCATTTCTGCTTCTCCCCTTTCAACCTCTGATTGTTGCCATAAAAGGCTTGGCTACACCTGGCTGGCTTTACATCAAAGGTGCAAATTTGAAGCGGGAAGCTCGTCCGTCATAATTGATGGGCAGTCCTGAAGGTGCACTGCGCGGCCCAGCATTCCTGGGGAGCCGACTCTTTTCTGGCCACATCTGTCACTCCGAGACCGGTTTGTCAACATACTTCCCATCTCGCATCTCAATCATTCGTCTCATGAACGTCATACCAATCATACTTCTCAAGCTTACTCGAGCTTGACTCCTTCTTTGCATTGGCAAACAAAGAAATTTTGAAGTTTGCCCAAATGTGGGCTGGATGAAACGAAGGTACATTTGGCAAGAATAATGAAGTGTGTGTGGAAGTGCTGAAAGAATTCAAAGCTTCTCCGCCAGAGGAAATGTAAAAAGTCGAAAGGGAAAGACCAAGGCAAACAGAAAAAGAGCTCTGAATTGTTAACTTTTGGTTGGAACATTTCACATCACACAGAACAAACTTTATGATAATTACTGCCTTGTTTGTGCATCATTAGTATTATTTCTTCAGAGATTTCCACATCTGTCACTGTCAGTTGTCATTTAATAAAACAGCGGTTCCTGGCAGGTTTTTCATGGCTTATAAAAGCTCACATGACTTGTGAAGAGGCATCGCGCATTGTTGTAGTTGCCGGGGATTCTATTTCACGTGCATTTTGGACTGTTTGGAAACTTGGCCGTGTTGCAGGCTGCCCGGGACAAGAGGCGCAACGCGAGGCACGCAACTGCGCTGGTGTCAATGTCACCGTGTTGCCTCGCAGAACCCGCTTCCCATAACCCTTCTGATCTGCTGTTTACCTCTCCGAGCACCTCTCTCCTCCCAAACATGCGCCTAATGGCCACCCGGCGTGGGTACACAAAGCTCAGCCATTTGTTCTCGGCTACAGATGGCCCGATTTCTATTACTGAACAATCGGTACAAGTATTTCAGGCCAAATATTTATCCAGGCGGGGTCTACTTTTCCAGCGTATCAAACTACGAATTCTGCATCACCAAATACCACGCAAGCCATGTTGCATTCTGCACGACTTTCGGCCGAGCATGAGAGAAAAAAGATAATGCAAAGCAAAGTTCTTCCACGACAAAGGAAAATTGGGCAAGGCGCAATAAAACAGACCACACCATCAGGGAAGACTGAACATGAATGGATACCTGGGAAAATGACGGATTGTAAATGGTCAAAATTCTATCATTCCCTTGGTGCACTCAAGAAACAACCTGGGTATTTTATAACGAACGTCGCACTTCAACTGAAGGGGTATTATACAGCATATGTAAACACCCTCACCAGCATGGGAAAGTTTCGCCCTATCACTTTTTACAAACAGCAGTTTCTAAAGCCGACTGCGTCCTACACTACAGGTGTTCTTCAACTGGAACTGAAAATCGTGCACCTCTGCCAAGTTATAAATAATTGCATTTCAGGGACAAAAAGAGCTGAATTTCTCGGGAGCATTTCTCGTGGGGAAACTCGTAATTACCTCCACCATGCTGTGGATGACAAGGACACCAAGGGATATTGGGACAGAATGAGGCGTTGCTGCGAAAAGAAGAAAACGAGGGTGTACCAACACTGCGAACATGAATTGACCACTGCAGCGTTACCTGTTTTTCCCCGGGGACACTGGCAGAAGTAGTACCCGACCCGGTCGTGGCACGTCCCGCCGTTGTAGCAGGGTCCGATGGCACAGTCATCGATGTTGATGGAGCAGTCCTGCCCCGTCCACCCGTTGACGCAGATGCAGCGGTAGCCGCCGCGGTGGTTGATGCACGTGCCCCCGTTGCGACACGGACTGTGCGAGCCGGCGCACTCGTCCACGTCCTCCGTGCACGTCGCGCCTGCAACGACCGCGCACAGCGCCGCGTAAATCCGCAGCCCTGTCCACTCACTCCGGAAGCGCATCATTCATCCTGATATCCACAGAATTTTGAATTGAATTGTGCTCGCTCCGCATTTGCATCTCATTTGCGGTGCACGAGGGACAAGCCACGGGTCAAAATCGAATGTACGCCCTCGGGTCGAAAAGGCATTCAACAGTGCATAAATGTGCCTCATTAAAAGCGCTCGTAAAAAGCATGTCCAGTTCGACATTGATCATTATAAAAGTGTCACAATTAATATGCCGCAAGTATATACGGTGCGCCGAACCATTGATGACATCGGATCATCAAGAAGCCATCGTGCGGTCACAGAGATCGTCTTTGAACTCGTTGACCGAAGCTGATGACACAGAAATCGGATGGACAGTAACCACTGATGGATCCCAGCTGTTTTTCTCCGTTTTCGAAATTCCTCACGTGTAATGGAATTATCGCGGGACACGACGCTGCTTGTCCTGTGACCTTTCATTCCCAACGAACACAACAGCGTAGTTTTGTATCGTTGGCGCGGTGCGGTCGTTCGCACCGGACGCCTCGGACTGAGCACGCAGCGGGTGCGGACGGACGGACGGCGCGCTCACTCACCTGTCCACTGGGGGCTGCACTGGCACGTGTACTCCTCGATGCCGTCGATGCAGATGGCGCCGTTCTCACACCGGTGGCCTCGACAGTCATCGATGTTGATCTCACAGTTCGTCCCCGTAAAACCTGCCAACAAACAAACGCACAGACAGCGTTATGTGTCTGTCCTGCAGGAGGAAAAGTTGAGCGGTGCTCTGTATCTGCCAACACATTTTTGGAATTGCTGTTAGTTTTTCTGAGCTGTTCGCAACTCGTGAAATAGCACTTGGTGTCAGCAGGAAGGCAGCTACTCCGCTCTGGCCCCATCACTCCCTGACACAAATAGCCCAGTGTCTCAATGCGAAGCATTCTGGAGGCCGTGGCTGAAGACAACAACGCAAACAGTCCTTCCATTGAGGCCCACTCAGTTCTCTCGTCACCAGCGGCATTTCTCTGGATCCACATCAGTTTTTCCGGTGGGAGTGCGAAACACAACTGACAAGACGCCTTGCAGCAGTCTTGCAACAGCGAAAAATGGGGAAATTAAAAAAAGACATAAAAACAATGAATGAACCTCTTGGTTCAAGAAAAAGGTCGTAAGATAACGTACAAGACATCGGCAGCCCACATCTTGTGAATTTTCCCCTGGTGATCATTCGATAGTTTATCTGAGGCCAGGAATGTTACCCGATCATGATAAATCAGGTCGGAGTCAGCAACCCATTCAATATTTTCTTTTACACGCAGTTATTTTTAGATCACTATCGTGAGAGAGATGTAAGTAAATCGCTGAGTAACACATTGAACAAATGCTGCCGTAGCGGTAGTAAGCCAGAGGTGGACTCACAAGTGATGTTGATTATAAGCGCAGGCAGGATTGCATCCATCCTCCGCAGCTGAAACCCGCTCGCGGGGCTCTAACCTGCGCAAACCCCTTTCATCATTCACACAGATCAGTCGCTTCAAGTCTTTTTATCACAGCACCTGCAATCTGCCTCGAAGTACTGCATGTTTCTGCACAAATCTTGTAAAGTTTTCTTTTTGCCCGTCGATCAACTCCGATTCCTGATCACCCCACCGATTTTGCTCCAGAACCACAAGGTTCAAAACGATGTCCAGAGCCACTCTGGGGACAGTACGTAGATTCCCAGTCATTCCAAAGCACACAAACACGACTGATCAGACAATCACCGCCAACAATACTTGCGCCGCAAACACAACTGAGTCACCTCCCGACGAGGCTGATGTCACCTCTTGCGCGCCGGGGAGCAGTTCTCTCGCTCTCAACACCTGAGATTGTATCGAGCCTGTGTTTGCTCGTTTATCCGTTACTGCGGCAGATTCGCGGTCCTGGAGTGGCGGAATCCTGTCGGTGACAACCACCACGAGGTCCGGGACGTCAAGAGCCCTTGACACAGTTGCGCTGCTTTCCAACAATATGCAATGAAGCAGAGTGACCCAGCAGCACGCAATCAAATCCGATCTTGTCTCAAGCGAGTGACAAAGCGAAAATTTGCCCAGTGAAACGGTTCGTGACTGAAGTGCCACGCAAAACGGCGCGTTTTCGTCTGGTTTCATCAGCTTCGCGGGTCTCGCAGATTGCTATTGTTGCGCCGTGTGCGGAGAGGCCAGCATTCGCCCCCAATGCTCGTAATTACACCGGCTTCCTTCGAGGGAAACAAGCACTCCATGTCCACACACAATCAATGGATGATTCACGCGACCGGTGCAACTGACCAGACTGCAAATGCATTCGTGTCCCGCGACACTGACCAACTGGCACGCTGGACTACGATGGGGTGCAGTGAACAAGCTGAATTTCCCAAGTCCAGGCAACACGCGAATACACGCACTTCTCCCGTCAAATCCAGAAATACGAGGATGAATCACTTGTTCTTGGGATTTATCATGTCTGTGACTGCTCCGATCGTTGCACAACAGACTACAATGCCTGCTGACCCCAAGTAGCAAATGACATTGAAAACTGTGTCAAATGGCTTTGTCATGATCGTCTCTGAAAGCATGCTAAATCCCAAGAACA
>JAAUXT010072708.1_pt1 | contig 26613 bp, 27 predicted proteins | sample 7278171 | NCBI WGS metagenome assembly JAAUXT01 (sample SAMN14350112, study PRJNA611818) | marine sediment metagenome | isolation source: surface marine sediment (1.8m) | place: French Polynesia: Moorea | collected 2018-08
CCCAGCCCCCCCCTCCGTCCCACACTCGGACCCACCTGATCCTTCCTCTTCTTGATCAGCTTCGTCTCGTCGGGGTCGCCGTCCGCGCTGCGCTTCAGCCCCTTCGACTCGCTCGATTTCTGCAAAACACCGACATGTATGAAACAGAGGCAGATATGCCAGGAAAGAGAACAAGCATGAGTGAGGGAGCTCAGGGTTTCTGGGTCTCAGGTCTCGAACACAAGAGCGATCCTCCGCGCACAGTGTTCACTTGTTTGAAGGCTCTCAACCGCGGACACCGCCCTCATGCAAGACGTGTTTTGCTGTTTATTCGACTGTCATTTCAACACAGTGAGGTGTTTCATGTTCGCCACCTTGGTGTACCCGCCAGCAGAGCCGCATTGGATCACGTGGCCCGGGCCCTGTTGACTTTTCCGCTTCCTGTTTTGTTGACCCAGAAGTGACCCTGACCTTGGACTTGTCCTTGTCGTGGGCGGGCGCGGTGCTGGCGTCGCTGCACGAACTCGCCGTGCTCGGAGACTTGCTGCGACCGGCGATGTCTTTGGAGCTGACCGAGCTGTTGAGGGGGGAGTCGGGCACGTCCGGACTGCTCGTCGCGTGTCGGTCTCGGCTTCCTGCTTTTCCTTTACTTGAACCCTGCAAACAGACGGCAAACACCATCATCATTCTAGTCCTCGTGGATTACGAACGTTTTTTTGTTCGACGCGTTGTGAACGCCTCGTCGCTTTGAAGTCAGAAAAGCTCCGGATGACGAAACAAATTGAAGGAATCGTTCATTGTTGGCTTCTTAATGCGCTTGTTGGTTGGAAATGTCACTGGAAATTTGACATTCTTGAGTAGCTGCAGGTACGTATCCATAGCAACTCGGCCAGCGTAGAAACGAAGCTGATATGATTTGATACACAAAGCACAACATCCAATAATGCAATTTTTGCCAGGATTTGGAGTGGCCTCATCGAGTTTGCCTCACCACGCTTCCGACGTCAAGATAAGGCTTGATGAAGGCAAGAGAGGAAACGCCGGAATCTGCGCGACATTTATGTGTTCTCAACAAACGGCTCTGAGCATCCCGTACGTGTGCATATTTACGCTAGCTTATGGAGCTATTACTCGACGAACATATGAATGGAGTCGACTGTTTACTCAGGCCTTGTGTTTCCCTAACTACACCACACAATACGGGTATCAAGAGGCATTTCAGCAAGTCGCAATGTTTGCGAAAGCCAGGTTCTGCAGATACTTAATATGAAAAGCAAATCTTGGAACACCACTAGAAACATAAGTAGGAGCTTTCGGTTCATATATCGTTTCACAGTCACTTCTTTATTCTCTGTTCGTGGAGCTTTCTCAACACTCTCTATAACATGGCCTCCAAACATTCCTGTCGAACTCTCGACTTCGTTTTTGTCAAAGCTTTCTCTGCTTCGTCAGTGGACTCGGCACAAAGATGCGCAGACATGAACAAACATGGCTCCCCCACTTCACGTGAACTTCTCGACTGCCTTATCAAGTCCCAGAAACCTCCACAACTGGTCCCTGTTTGACAATTTCTCTGTCAGTGTTTGCGCCGGGGATTCGTTTATTGTTTCTGTTTCCCAAGGGATAAGGACAATCAATTTGCCGTTTGTTTTGCAAACAGCGGCAGGTCCGTCCGCACCCTGCGCAGCGAGCCCAACAATACCAAACACGAGATAGATCGGTCCGCGAGGTCAAAAGTGGCTCGGTGTCAGCGAACGACCCGCGATTATCCTATCAAGCGATGCATTGCTGTTTGGAGGAGAAACAACCTTCAATATTTACTCATTTGATGGAAAATGGCGCGAGAATTGTGGAAGCGGTGCGAACGCGTAGCAGCCATTGATCCGCTGCTCCAGACTCGTCCCGCCGAAGCGGATCGATGTTCGGCTTTTTCTTGCGCCGGATCTCCGAGCCTCGCACAGCAAGTTCTTCCCAGTGAAACCCGACTCAAATTATCTCAATCACTTGTGTAGGAAGGCTCATCCTCGTGCGATTACACAAACTGCTCAGGAACGAGTCCTGCATTCTTTTCGCTCGTAAAGTCGTGTTGAAGTAACGCTTCACCGGTTGGAAGCGGCGCACACATTCAGTTGGAGGAACACTGGTACCTCAGTCTCGTGAATATCCGAGGGCAAAGATCCTTGACGTAAAATTTGGAAGAGATGGCAGAGGTAAGTTAGAACTCAATTCTGCCCCACTGGATGACAAAATGAACACGAGGATACCTTGCCTCCAGCCCCCCCCCCCTTGAACCTCGCACAAGGCATATGCGCGCACAACACTCGATACGCCCCCCCCCCTCGGTCTCGAGGCTACCCACGCCACACATGGCGTCCCTGACGAAGAAGGCAGCCGGTGCGCTACTCACTGATTCTTTGCTGCGACGTGTACGCATCGCGTGCTTCCCGTTCGCAGCGTCGTCGTCCTGCACGGGTTTGAAGAGGTACGGGGGCGGCTGGGCGCTCTTGTCTACCGGCCGCTCCTCGCCGTACTTCTTGAAGTGCAGTCGGCATTCTGTGCAGAGAAGCGCCCGGTCCTTGCCTGCATGATGCCAGTCCTTAGAGACTGAAAAAACCCCAATACGAACACGTGTTAAAAAGTTGGGTGCAGTGTACGTAGGTGCGTGGCAGTTGGTTGATGCAAGGTGCGTCCAAAAACAGCGTTATCACACAATCCGCTTGCATGCACCCCTCGAGCCACAGCCAAACCTGACAATGACCCTGCAAAATACACAAACAATGCACTTGATGAACCACAAAAAGCCGGGCCTCCCTCATGTCATTATACCCAATTTTATCCCCTTTGTTGGGGACGGCTTCAATTGAATGACCTTTTCAAAAAAGTTATGATTTGGACGGAGCCATCTGGCCCGGTGTTAGGAGGGGCTTTTTGCCTCCTCTACAGAAGATGTCGCTGCGTGAAAATTCTCCCTCACACACCGCATCTGCACTGGGAAAATTACAACACAACAGCAACAGTGCCTTTCATACAAAATCGCTGGTGGTGACGCTCAGCACAGACCCACATTATTCAGGCACCGCGGGCGCCCGATGTCCACACATGTACATCAGAGCGCTACATTTCTGACTCCACTCACGGCCTCCAGACAAACGGTGCTTCACCACAGGCCAAACTATTACTTTTCAATTTTTGCAGTGCGCCAGCCATCAAAGCCTTTCCTCAAGAGCACAACAGTGCTGACACCCCAAGAAACTTGCTTGTCTGCACCAAGTCAGTTCCCAAAGGTCTCGCCTGAAGCAAGATGGAGGAAAAACAAACCACCTCTCAACATGAAACGTTTCACAAGAAACTATGATCTGGCCAATTCTGTTGGACTGAAGTTCTTTTGTCTGCCTTTTCGCAACGAAGATTGGAGAGAAAACTCAGCACTGGCTTCGTATACTGATAAGACTGAGCGGCAAACGATTTGTCTTCAGCGTGAATTATCGGAGAAGACTAAGCTGCCAACTGCCTGCATTAAAACACCCGAAACAACTTGTAAGCGAGGATTTCTCCTTTCTGCAGAATGTCTCACAGCCAGCACCAAAGAAGCTTCTAATGCCACAGTTGCCTGGCCAACGGCTGATAGTCGCTTATCGTTGTGGAAATACTCGCGCACACAGATCTGCGCCTCGCTCCTCGCAGCGGGGCGGATCGCTCGAGATGATCTTCTATCTGTGTGTCTCGGATCCCGATTCAGGCTTCAGCGCCGACATGCGTCTCCTGTGTCGAACCCGCTCGCGAAGAAATCCACAACCATTGCGCTCTTCAAATAACAAATGTGGGAGAGCGCTGCGTTGAATTTCAAGCAAAACAACGTCTCTGGCGGCACAAGATACCGCATAGTTAGGTAAATGTAGATGAGACTTGTGTACAGATAGGGAACCCCTCAAACCCCAACATTAGCGTCTCGCTTCAGCCTCGGCTTTGGCAACATTTGTCAAGATGCGAGTAACTTTAGAGTTTCACCTTTGTGACCAACCTTTCAAACATTAATCTGCCCCCGAGATCGATTTCGCTAAAACTTCGACGCCCAACGAATCATCAGCTTTTTCCAATGACATGATCGCTGATAGAGCAACAATCTCTTTCGCCCTGAAACCATGTTGTTGTAAAGTGAACTGAGCCAGAGAGGTTATTAGATTGCAGCTTTCCAAAATATACCTTTCAGCGTCAATCACATCGTGTTTGTTTTGCAGCCAACAGAATGGCGTACGTTCTCAAAATATGTCGAAAGAGACATTCCTGTGGTGTGCTGCTGAACAGTGCGAGGAAGGGTGCAGGAAAGCCACCGCTACCCATGGCTGCAGAGTTCAATCCGTGTTCAACACTGGATATTGAACAACGAAATAGAATATGAATTGCTGCATAAATCTATTTCAGATGCAAAACGCTCGTAATGACAATTCTGTGATCAGTAACTGTGGCCCTTTTATGGTTCTCTAATGCGGCACATCAGACCAAATGCAAATAAAATCTGCAGTCGGAAGACACAACAGATCATATCGTGTGCACCTTAGACAGAACTATAATTGCACGTCCTGCACAAATATGACCACTGGGCTATCAATACAAGACATAAAATTCCCACTCGCTCGACTTGCAAGGACATAATATGGATCTTGGAGCTGGCTTTATTGCCTGGTGAAAAGTAATAGCACCCACTCCTTCAATGCTTCATTATATTCTTTAGGGCCAATTAAGTCTCATGTGGCAAATATTTTAGAGGGCCATTTCAGCACGCTGTGAATGACAAGCAAAGCTATTACGGCCGGTTATGGATGTGCTCCACTTACAACAGGAAGCATATCAAGAGGTGTAATATGGTCTTCACATCTCGTCTTGGGCACAATGATTGGCCAACAGGCAGCCGCGTCTCTATGGCAACTCGACCATTTTCCTGACCTCCAATCTGCGCTGCGCAGCATTCAAATGCCTTTGTGCAATAACTCGACTGATCCCAGATCATAGGAATCCGTGCGCCTCGGTGTGTTGTGATTGCGCCACCTCCGATAACATTCTATTTCTTGTTTGGCTCTCCTTAATTCTGTGACAAAAAGCGCAGGCAATGATTATTGCCTTACACAAGTAATTTGCTTGCCGAGGCAAATTTGCTTGCCAAGATTGTTACAAGTGCACTTCCTTCAAATTACAACCCTTTCTGTGGACTCAGCAACAGCGCCTGACTGCTGTTAAAGGCACCGCTCACAACTCTTTCCCCATTACTTTGCCCGCTGCGCAACGTTGGAGGAAAAAGCAAAACAGGGACAATCACACCATTTTCCTCAATCTCGGAAAGCTTTGGCCCAGAGCAGTGGCAAACCGGGACGTCAATATTGGGCGCTGCTCGCGTGCGGCGCCTGTGGAAACGACGCGTTCATCTGTGAGGATTCAGAGTCCAAATTTCACTGCGGCTGTTCTGGCCTCTTCACCCCGGAGAAGCCGCAGAGCGACCCCGGTGTCAAACGTCCAGGTTGCAGAGCGGGGAACAAAACGCGGGGACTTCAATAATCACCCGTGAAGCACGGGAGAAATCAATGCCGGGCGCACGCGCCTCCGAATCGGCGGCACCGCGGGACGCCCGAGACAAAGCCGCCCGTGTCATGACGAGAGGTCGCGCGGCCAGTCGCTCCCGTCCAAATTGAGTTAGCGCTCTAATTTCCATAGTTGGCACAAAAGTAAAACAAGGTCTCGACGGCGCAGCCTTCCCCGCTGTACCTTTCATCTCAGAAACCTAATAGAGGGCAGGCATATCTATTAAGCCTTGGCTACATCAAGTGACCTTTTCTGTTTTCTTACCAGAAACCTCATTTATTACCCTGCATCTTTTCTCTGAAGAAATCTCTTCTTTCCCGGGATGGCAATTGCTTTGCAGAGAACGCATTTTGCTCAGACATTGTTTTCCTTCTTCAATGATGAATTCAAGCTGATGCAGCTTCTCTCGAGTAATCGCTTCTTTCCTGGAAAATAGACGCTTTCTCCTTCCCAACAATCACTGAAAAGTGCAGCTCCGCTAATTCCACGTAAAATCAGGCAGTTGGGCACTTAGATGCTCAAGAACAAAGCGACAGAGTCGGAAACGCAGGTTTCTTCGGGCTCCCCTGACGCTGGGTGCAACTCATTTGTTCTCCACTAACCGAGACCAAACGTTCGAGAACAGTCCTGGAAACAACAAAACACAACGAACAAGACACATGATAACCAAGACAGAGGAGCTCCTGAGAGTGTCATTTCACGCGTGCTTTTTCCATTTTTCATTTGAGCATTTTCTTCGTGGCAGCACGATGGCCTCGTTTTACGTTGCTTACGCTTTACGCAGCAGCGAGACTTACTGGTGGTGAAGCAGTTTCTGCAGGAGTACCCCGTCAGGTCCCGACTGTCGCTGTCGTCCGTATCATTCTCACTGCCGCCCTGTTCACTCGCCGAGTCCACTGCAACAAACAAAACACACCTCATGTAGCTGCAAACTTGCATTTGCCACACAGCGTGGGCAACAACAAGACGAAGTTTGATGAAACTGCAAGGCAGGTGGTGGAGGTGAGCGCCATTCTGGGGACATCATGATAACGACGTGGGTCAAAGCTATCTGCCGAGCATATGGAGATGTGACTTCACCCCCTCACAAGGGAGGAACTGCGTGTTCCGAAGAAGAAGCACATGGCAGGGTCAATGTTCCAGCCATGGAAAGATGTCGCGTTTGTGCCAAAATCGGGCTCACTGAACAAATGTTGCTTTTGTTGTTTCAACTCTTAAGTCAGCAGCTACTCGTATGGCAAGTGTGAAGTGAGCATAAAGGACAAAGTGGGTGTTCATACGTGCACACACCAACTCCACATGCCATTTCTGCACACTGTAGTTTGGGGCCTTCATAATGATATGCTGTGTATGAAGACACACCTGGTATGATAGCTGCCAAATCATGGCCAAATTAGTGAGGCCAGTGCTAAATTGGCGCACAACAAGGGTGTAATGACAAGGGGTGTGAGATAAATGACGGGTTCTGGGGCTTCCACGTCACTTCTCCCCGTCAATTTGCCCTTCAGCCTCCTTGATAAAACCGGTCGATAGTCATCAACAACGTCTTGGAGCTTTGTGCCCTTTTTCTATCAAATTTGAATCTCTTGCTTTGAATACAGGTTGTGAATGTGCGAGACCCCCTGGCACTCCCGACAACATCAGAACTTCACTTCTGAGCTTTGTCTGCTTTTTGTGCGCCAAAGTGCTCTTGAAATTGAAGTCTAACAGTGACATCGTGATAGCATCTGAGGATTCTTTATGGTACGCGAACTTTTCCCTTTTAGTAATTGTATTCCTCTGAAGTTTTATGTCAGCCAAAGAATTCCTCACCGCTGAATTTAAAACAGGATTTTTCAAGTCGCACGAAGATGATCCAACTTTAATGATGTCTGCAAAGAGCTCGCCAACAATGCAGGTTAAAACGCTTAATTACTTTGGTAAACTGTGTTGTTTACATTTCAAAATTTGCCAGTGTAATAATACCGGCCTTTTTGGAAAGAATTTGATCCCAGAGTACACAAAATTAGACCGCCAAGTAGTTTGTATTGCAAACACGAGTGTTGTTTGCAAGTAGACAGTGGCAACGAGATATTAACTTCGCATCGTGAAGACAACTGTGTGCCCGCGAGAAAATTAACACCCTGCCACCTGAGTCAACACTTCCAATACACACAGCACTGCGCAAAGCAGCCATTGTTTGAACGTTCGCAGCGACGTCGTTCCACTTGTGCGGCGGCGAACGCTTGCATTCCCTCCCCCCGCTTCTTGCCTTATCAGGTTCGCGTCACGAGAACGCTTTTTGTCCCTCGATCCCCCCACCGTCCCCAGCACCAACCAACCTGTCATTTTCAGCTCTCCCTCCCTCCCCTTCCCCCCACATGTCAAATGCACCAAAATTTATCTGGGTGCGCGTGACAGGTATTGATGTTCACGAAAGGAATAAGATCCGTTTCTGCCTCGTGTGACGAGGACCAGAATCAACCGAATAACGGCCAACTAAATAATAAAAACACATCTCAAAGCTCCAAGGCAATTACAGAGAACATATCTTCAGGGCTCAAATGTTTTATGCTGCCCATTTGTTCAGTCAATAATCAATTTACAATTGTTCGACACTCTTTCATCATACCTCAAGCTGTTCTGAGCCCTTATCGTCGCGAAACAAGGGCGAATCAATCCACGTAATTGTGACAAACATAAACTTTACCCCGAAGGTGGAACTGATAAGGCCAGGTGGTCTTTTATCTCGCATACGTGCACTTTATGATGGAAGCAGGGAACTCAGCATTTCCGCTGAAAAAACAAGAGCCAAAGAGCGTCCTTTGTGAACGGGAACTTTTCAAGAAAAAAGCGGCTGGTCTTGGGAGGAAATGCTTCTCAACTCTTCACCTGACCTTCCGTGGATGTGCAAAATGCTGAAGCAAAGTCGAGTCGTTTGTTTGAGGAGTAAATCCCGGCAACAAGGACGCGCTGACACTTTCAAGTGGCGCGCAGAATCGGGCACAATGTCCGCGTCAGCGGAGCACTAATACCTGTCAAGTAGTTCGAGATATCCATAGAAATCGACATTATCCCTGTAAGTGCTTTCATCAGGCGCATTCAAAGCTGCATAATGACAACTTCCAGGACGGTTTTCATATCGAGCCACAAAGCACAAACAAAGGCCGAACCTTTGTGTTCCTCGTGTCCATTCAAAACTGCAACTCCAGTCGTGAAAGGACATTTTGAAACTATATTCTCCACCACTCGGAAGTCAAGTCGGACAACAAGAAAAAGAATTCAAAACATTTTAACATCTACGACATTCATGGTTTCCGACAGTAGCCACAGGTGTGAAATCATATACATTATGTATGAAAAAGAGGCGTTCTTGTAGCTGCCAGAGCCTCGCAATAGGATCACGACCCGCACTGCACGGAATCCCTCAACTCTCTAAGAGGATGGTTTGGCAAAATTGTGATAAATGGCTTTTAAGTCGCTGTATGAATCCCTAGTTTCCTTTGAGGGTACAAAAGCTAAGCATCTCTTTGGTGAATTATTAAAGGGCTGGAGGCCTGAGCTCAGGTGCTATTCTATCCGCAGTATTCCACTGCGATTACCCTCGGACAAGTAAAGCATTCACACTGCCTCGTAACAAGACTATCGAGGGAATTTTTAACCGATGACACTCGAGTTGCAGATGAACACTACGTGACACCTCTTCAAGCAACATGTCACTCGGCAGGTCAACTTTGTAGTGACAGTGTTAGCAATAGGGTTTGACAGTATCACACACGCTGGCCTGTCCACCTTCCCACTGGGATAAGCTTTCTTTCAAATTCATGGCCCTCATGCAGCTATCGTGTTGCACGCCTAATAGGGTAAGGCCAGCCCGAGAGGCCGCCCTCTGTCGAACACTGATAGCCATAAACTGATATTATCGTTTGTTCACAGGTTTACTGTTGCATTTGGGTCACAAGATTGTGACATTCGATTAAGCTCCAAAAGCCTCGATTCATGTCCGAGACTCGTAACTTAACACGAGCAGGAAATCGCTGAAGGACTATCGCCCAGAGGTGACGCGAACTTCTGCCAAACAAACGGCCCGTTCTTTTTGCGTCAGGGTCGCGGCAGAAGGACATGAGCGGAATGTCAGCAGACCTCCACGCGTCTTGACGCTATCAGCTGCCGTGATTCACACAGGAACTTTTTGAGATCATCAGTACGAGTGAATGCAGACCGGCTTTTTCGTTTTCCTCCTCCATGTGACCTGACGCAGGTTGTGACTTCCCAGATCTGCAGGAATGTCAACAGCGCTGCCACGTCCGGCCGCCACACCGAACGACTGAACGCTCGTCGCCGAAGCTGCGGGACGTGGCGGATACTTACACCAGTCGCTGGACGGGGGTCGCGGCGTGCGGCGCTGCTGCCGGAACACGTTCTGCCGCCGGTGGCGCCGGTGCGGCCGGTTGTTGGCGGCGGCAGGCGTCTTCTTCCAGAAGTAGTAGTATTCCACCAACTCACTCTGCAGTGGAGAAACAAGAAGGCGCGTGTAGAAATCGACAGACACGTCAGTACGCTGTGCGGCAGTCCTTCGTGCGCCGACTTTGATCAAGTGTCAAGCGATCTGCCCCAGATAAACTTGACCCTGATGTTGGCCTGGCGACCTTGGGCCTCCTTTTTGACGGACAAACAAGCAGCAACGCATACCAGAGGAAACACAATATGTTTCAGGATTTTCTTTCATCTTTGCACCGTAAAAGCCACGAGCCCAAGAAGTTGAGGTGAAAACTTGTTGTTTGATGAGGTACGAGCGTTCTACAACCTTGGTTACGGTGAAGTCCTTGAGGAAAAAACACGATGCACTTCACGATATATCAAGATAAACGCCAACTTCACAACAGCTACTGGTGCAGCAGTAGTTCTCGACTTTAAACCTCAGTGCCAGTATCTACTTGAAACGGTGAAACAGCATTTTCGCAGTTGACACAAGAACATGAAATATGACAAGCACTTTATGGAGTGTAATAAGTCGCTGGCTTTTGTAGCTCGCAGGCAGCGCAGATTAAACACGGGCCGCGCCTGTCCCTCTCTGGCCACGAGCCACAACAACGTGTCTTGCAGAATTGCTACCGGAAGCGGCCGTCCTCCCGGCAGTTCGCTGCCCGTGTCGGGAGGCCAAAAACCAACACATGATCGCTCCACGTCAGTGTCGCCGTTTGCGGACAACCCAAAGCATTGCTCACTGTCAAAAGACATCAATAATTTACCAGCAACTTGGGTGTCAAAACAGTTTGTAAACACCAGAAGCGGCCTTTCCAAGGTGTCCGAGAGAAACGAGCGACGCTGGAAATGACGAAACACGCGCCTCATTTGCTGGAGATAAGTTCAACTTGCGGTGAACGGGTCCCCCTGGAATACTTGCACGTACTGCGAGCCTTTGTTTGCACCAGCGACGTGTATCAAAGGTACGCAAAACACAATCCATCGCCTGATTTGTCATACGTACACAATCTTGTGTGGTCTCCTAACAGGGGGTGTGTTGTCATCCAAAACAAATGCCTTGAGCCATGTTGTGTTTTCAGTGCGGAATCGCATTGAGGTACACAAGTATTTATCTGTAGGGGTATCGCACTCGAGCATCCTACATTGGTACGACAGCAAGGCAGGCTGTGCCGTGGCTCTGACCTACATGGTGAGGACATTGCTGTTTATCCGTGCGCACACCCTCCCGTGTCCCCTGCTCGCAGCATGGACGACGCGTCTTTGTTGTGGCGCGATGACAACGCCTCGGTCCTGTACTCACACCGCGCAGTCAAGAGTCGTCCTCAGCACTTATCCTCCGTTTAGTAGCGTCCGCACTGCTCGCCAGAAAACGCTGCTACAACATTCCATGTCTGTGTTGCTGTACGGATGCCGCCGCAGCTAAACACCAGGTGTAGCTCTCTGCACTCCACACACCAACACGGGGGCTCGTTGTAACAATCGCTTCGCCCAGTGATATTGTTGAAAATTTACAAGTAGCGCTGCGCAAGGACTCTTACCAACATGATGCAAGCGAATAAATCCACTTCACAGTATCCTCGATTGTCAAGTGGGTTGCGAGATAAACAACCAACAGCGTTTGGTGCCTTTATGAACAACAACTCTCAACTCTTCAAACACTAACTCCAAGCACACTGTTTACACTCGCTTCGCGAGGCGTTTCCAGACACAGAAAATCTCAAAAACACTGGACAAGTGAAGCACGCTAACCTTATGCAACTGTTAATCCATGCAGATCCGAGTGGTTGGCGCTAAATCCGCTGTAAGTCGTCCAAAACTAAGCGAGGAAATGCTGGTGTGTGTGGACGACCATACTAAGGACGGCAGAAGCGCCATGCAGCGGTCAAAAACTATCGACAACACTCAGTGAAGAGCGACTTCACAGGCGAAGCATCCACGTAGGCAGCAACTGTGAAGCCCTGCGAGCCAATACCCGATCACAACCACAACTTCTCTGCTGCTGTCTGTCTGCCTGCCAGGCAAGCAAAGCGCCTGCTGCCTTTCCATTTGCCTCTCTTTCTTATATCCACTCAAAATATTACAAAATGAGCTTCTCCAAAGCCCATTAGCTTCTTGTACTGATGCGTGCCTCTCATTTCAATGCTTTTTGCGTTTCTTTCAGAGTCACCATTTCGACAAAGAGAAGCAGAGATCTATCCATTTTAATCTCATCACATGTGCCACCGCTTGGCACGTACCTGCGAATTGAGTGCGCCAAATCAGCTTGGTAATTGCAGGTAAATAGGCTTCGGTGCTTCACATACAAAGTACTCGTCGCAAATCGTGTCAGACACTCGAAGAAAACAAGGACGACAACGAAAACCCAAAAGTGCTTGACACTTTTCCACAAGGCAAAAAGAATTTCAAACAGCAAAACCTGCTGAACAAAATGAAAATTTTCTCGACAAGTAGTTTGAAAAGAAATTACCTCGGTTGGTAAAGTCAGCTGGGCCCAAAGTGGAAAGAGGTTTCGCTTTCCAAAACATCACGAACATTAAACATAAACATTTTTTTCACTGAATGAAACCTGCAGGTGCTTGTCAAAAGCGAAAACGTTCTTTGTGTTTTGCGGGCAAAAGTATTCCAACTTAAAAATGTGTGTAAGACACGAAAAAGTTTCTCACAAAAGTATCGCCACGCACAAAATGTGACCGAAGCACACAAGACGAGACTTGTGTGTATTCGGTGACAAGTTCTGGAGAACCAAGTCCATCTCAAAGAGCAGCCTGTCCAAGAAAGCACTCTCTGACTTGCAGTTCAGAATTGGAAATTCAACTATTGCGCTCCTTTTTCTTTCACCTGTGATATTTAATAAAATCTAGTGACGCGCTGAGACCCAATGGCTCTTGATGAAGTTTCTCAAAGCCGCAGTCTCGTTGATGTGGCAAAGATGTTCGTCTCGTTGTTCAGAATACAGCATTCAAACGACATGACCTTGAACAAATGCGAAGCCTCTGAACCTTTGCTGCCGAGTTCAACCGCTTTAGAAACGTGATGCCACTTTAAAGCAAATACTCGTGCTAACATTATTCCACAGTTGACCTTGAGGTCGAGAGCCGGCCTTGCTGCGGATTTGAGTCCCGTGATACTGGAACTAAGTGGGATCCGCAACGCTTCATGGGTGGCTGCCGTCCTGAGAAACACATTCATTCTCTTGTCATCACGAGTCTTGAAGAAATCAAAACTGCCAAAGTGACAGTCGCTGCGCTGCACCTCAAAAAATCAAAGCAGTGACTTTCTTGGGTCATTAAATATTAATTTCAGATTCTGATACAACTTGTCTGCGAAAAATGAACCCGCCACAACCGCCCGAGAACTTGGTAAGCCTGAAAGCAGTGCCATAAAAGATTCATAAAATTGAAACGGCATTCTCATTACTTCAGACGTACCACCACGCACTTATCTTGCAATTTGAAATGCTCTTGATGGCATAAAATATATGTTCTGAAAACAGAACTTGTATTAGTTTCTCAAATAACAGCAGTGATTAGAGACTCCCAACACCCAGGGGACCTGAGCATCCTTTAACTTAGCACATACAAGTAATGATCTACCTAATGATCTTGGGGTGGCCAAACAAAGCGGCTCCCTAAAGGCAACAGCAAAACACTGGTTACAAGCTCCTCCTAATTGCCGGGAGAGGTAGAAGGGTCCTATATTTTGGACAATGGTAATAAGCGGCTTGGTGTGGAGTTCTCATGAATAATCAGTACTTGGGGTTCCTATCTCCATACTAAGTAGTGGCTCCCCACGGCTTGAGAAGAGGTAGTCGGGTACAGAACTGCGGCAGGTATGCGCCATTCATTCCTTGCAAACTGTTTCGAGCAGCCAAGGCACGATGTGATAATTAAAGAGTTGCTTTTGAAAGAGCTTTCGCTGCTCTTGTAAAAAGAGACACGCCACTTGTTCAACACAATTTAACCTTCACACAGGCGAGCTTTGGTGTGTATCCAATGTGCCTTTGCCAAGTGCTTCAAGGAGAGCTTTCAAAGATGAAAACCATCAGAACTGCTCAAACAGAATTCGAAAATGTCCGTCTGAGTTCGCTTTGTGTGCAGCGTCTTGTGAAGTTGTATTTGACATCGGAGTGGCAGTGTAAGATAAAACAGCACACCTTTTCTCCTCACTGAATCATCTCAACGATCTTCTCTTCTCCAGAGCCAAGCAGATTCGCAATCAGCGGCAGATGTCGCTGGAGAACCAGCCCTCTCTTCGTCCCTTTGAACTCAGCGCTCACAAACTGTTATTTTTACGTCAAATCCAGCCATGACTTTCGATAAAATGTACTTGCCAATTGTGTGATGTTCCTGCTTGGAATACCGATGGCAATGACTATTGTGCGCACATCTATCAGTGGAGGCCAGTCGGAAAATAAGATTGTACAGAAGGTGAAAAGGAATGAGAAAGATGTGGAGGAGAAGATGAATAGGGCTGGGAAGAGAAGCGGTGTTCAAAAGCGGAGAGACCTCAAGTATGTTATGCCGTGATGGAGAGGTTCCTATGCGATGTTTACAGGCTACAGAGAAGAAGGTGCATCAGATCAGAGCGCTCGCCTCTCGACGCTCCAAGCTGTTAAAGTGTTAGATGGATCATTTGTTACGTGGCAGCGTACAGGATTTAACCCCGACCCCGACACGTGCTCCCCCACAACTTGAGCTTATCAACGTCAGGGCTGGATTACACCAATAACCCCACTCACCGCGACCCCGGGATCAAAAACGTGCAGTAAATATGTCAGCGGGCCCCGTAATCTCCCCAGCTTTTTGTACTGAATTATATCAGCATCTTGGCTGCGCCGCCAAATGGTGCCTTTCACTTCACCGAGGCAAGGAGGCAGCCACTGACCCTGAAGGAATTGGGAAGAAATTGCAACGCGGTAAAAAGTTTCTTTCTGCAGGAAATAGAATATCGGAGTGTCATAATTCCACAGGAGAGCTTCGAGTGCCAGAATACACAACAGTCGTCAATACACTGATTGCACTTCACTGGCGAAGCCACAAAGAGCAGCTTCAGATTTTCTCACTTTTCTACATCTGCAAACATGAGATAGTTTCACTTGTGTATTCATTTCGAAGTGGGGTTTCATGATGCAGTGCTTGAATTCCCCAGAAGGACAGACGTCTGGAGGGAGACGGCTCACTTTAGCATTGCAAATGTAACCAGCGTACGATCAAGTACGTGATTGCTGTCGACAACCTTCCCTTCAGAACCAGCAGAAAACTCTGCACCTCGGATGGATTTCATCAGCCCATGGCTCCCTGCGCTAAACTGCATGAAAACTACACATCTCTCTTTTCTTTCCCTCTGTACCAGGCCAACTCCAATGAATCCAAGTTTCCCGATATCAACCCAACATGCACTGCAGCTTCTGTTCTCAGACGTCAAGATCCTTCCAATCTTTTTCGGTGAGCGAAAAAAAAAAATGCTCAAAAGGCACCCTGCTTTTCGCACAGCGAAAAGTGGATCACAGTGAACTTCACTTTCCGTGATCAGCTTTGTTTGCGCAACACCCCGGATATGCTTTTCCGCTGCTGTTATTTATTTTCTCTGCCCAAAAAGACGCACAAAGGAGTGTATCTTGTGATGAAACCGTATTCCAAGTGGTGCGTCCTCGTTGCCATTGGTAACACAAAATAGGTACTTTTCTCCCCATGTAATCACAGTTATGAGATGGTAACACGACACATTCTGCCCATCAAGGACCCGCTTTCTATCCTGATTTATTCCGCAGCTCTAATCCATGATCTTCAATAAGTCTTCATTATTGACGCCTCAATAACAAATTTGACTGCAGAGATAAAGGAAGCGGTATTCATGTAGTCTCAAGCAGGCTATTAAAGGGGCCACCTGCTTTAGAAATCCAGTGTCCGTATGTGGGATTTTCTCTGTAAATCTCTCTCCATTATCACTTGTAGTGTTCAAGCTTTATCACCAAAACTTGAGTCTCTTGAGAATTTAATGGCGATACGTTTATCCGCGAGTCGTGTCAGCTAATACCGCTGCCTACGATTCATTTGTGAGGGGTCAATACACGTATGCTTCTTGTTACAGTGCGTGTAGACTTTTCCTTTCTGCTCGTTCACAGAAGACCCTTTTGCCTTCTTCAACACGCGAAAGTCGAGGCACGCCTTTCAAATATTCAATTTCAATTAAAGTTGTAAATTTGAGCTGACAAACCAGGCTATTTGCAGACATGAAAAGCTCAATAGATCTGTCAGGGGAAGATGAAATATGGTAATCACACAAGACATGTTCTCATGCGAACTGTGTCTCTTATGGAACAGAATCTCAGATCTTCCTTTCTGAATTCACATCAAAACCCGCAGGTCTCCTCTCGAGGACGACAAACAAGATTGCTTGTTTCGCCTGCACAATCTCTTCATTACAGTCATCTTGCCTCGCACGGAGCAGCACTCGAAACACTGCTCAATACCACGCGTGCCAAATTAACATTTACGCTGGGTAATGTGGACACTAAGATGATAAAGCAAAGCACGAAGTGGCAGTTTGCTGTTAACCTGCATTCATTAATCCCCGCGCAGAGGACGCAGGCAGCAAAGACGCGCGCGACACCGGACAGCGCGTCCCTCCGGGTCCGTCCCGATCCCGTTGCCAGGGAAACGCATCAGGGCTCAATTTCCTGACGATAAAGATGACGCCTGTCACCGGGACTGTTCGTGTTTGTCCCCGATAGCGACACGCGCTTTCGACCAGCGCCACAGCCCCGGACAGAAAACGTGCGCAGCGCCATGTTTTCTTTCGGTGATTCTCCTGAACGAGCAAATCTCTTGTCGGCAAATAGACGTGTGCTCCCGTTCTTTCAAAACTCATTGCTCGGATTGAACTACCTGCACGATACGTTTCTTTCGGGGGGGAGGGGGGGTCGCACCAACAAAACATCACAGCGCAACACAGCCTTTCTTTACATGCATGTCTTTCGTCCTTTACTGTGCTGTGTGCTGTGCCAAAGAATAACTTCATCAAGCAGGTGCCTCACAAGGCTCCACTTCTTGATTGGAGTCGGTGCGTGTGTGCGTCTCCACAAAATCAGTGCTGTTTTTCTGGCAACAAAAAAGCTCAAATGGAGATCAACTCAGAACTGACAGGCAGGCAGTTTGCAACGGGGATCGAATTCGGCAAATATTGTGCTTCGCAGAGCTACACTCCATTTGAAGCAGTCCAAAGAAACGAGCAATCAAATTTGGCGGCCGTGACATTATCCTATTTTCTCTCTCATGCAGTCTGTCTGAAGCAATATTGCAGGGCAGAAGGACTTCATTGTGTCTACTCTGTACAATTAATTGACATCTCGCTGCAAGCAGGAAACTTGTCTGTCTTTTCTCCCTTTCCGTAAAAACATCGGTTCCTTCAGCACAGAACTGCCTGTCCTTTCCAGAGCGGAACTTCTTTCGTGTCCGACCTTCTTTCGAGGCACCGTCCGCTCCCAGCAGAGACAGAAACAAGACGAGACACACACTGGACAACGGCTTGCTTGCTGTGGGTGTTCTTGGTGAGAAATAATTTTCTGCGTGAGGGCTCCATCTTGCACGAGAAAGAGGCGGAACCCGTACAAAGGAGGCGCGTTGTTTCGTGTCGTGTAGCGCGCAGTGGAGCGGAGTCGCTACAAATCGCGGCGGTTCCGCCGACGGAAGCGGCGCTCGTTACGCGACGCGACGCTCCGTGTCGCGCGGCGGCGCCTCGTCCGTCCCGCCCGGCCGCGACGCTCGCGTCCAGCCCCGCCGCCGCCGCGCACCCCGGACAGCCAAGTAGCCAATCGATTGTCGCGCCCAACAACCAAGCAATGCAGTTGACCCGGCCGGTCGGCGAGCCGCCGCCTTCTTCACTTTGTAATGGGCTGTCAGCGCAGATTTGTTTGGGCAGAAGCGGTGACAAGTGAAGCAATGAAGCTCCTTCTGCTTTAACCTCAACTACGGCAATACCTCGGCTCAGCTGCGCTCTCTGTATGGCCGCGTCTGACCCAGTCCCAGAGCAGTTCTTTTCCATTTCTTCGACTGTGGAGAAAGTTGGATTCTCTTCTGCATCCAATGTACCAATGCAATGCATGTCCCGCCAAAGCTACTTCAATTTCTCTTTGTCACAGTAAATTAAACCCAGACAAGGAGCTCACTATTAGCGTAGTAAGCAAGAACGATCAGCGGAGAAATCTCCAGATGAAAATCCCGGCTTATCTGCAGTGAAGTGCACTCACAGCAACATTTATTGGAGCCCATTTCGTTTCTCTACTCAACCTCCTCAAAGCTGGATAAGGGAAATGTACAAAGGAACAACTTAACCCAGATATGCAGCTTCGCTGTCATTTGCCATATCACGGGAAGCTTGTGTCTGCAGCCCGAATCTCGGGGCAACACAAACGATCGTTATCAATGGAATTGTACCTTTTCACATGATGAACATATCAAATGCCCAGCCCAAAATTTTGCCCACCCGAGACCAGGGGCAAATTGGGGTCAACTTGGCGCATTGTCCACAGATGGAAGAGCTCGTCCCTTCCCCGCCTCATCCCTTCCCCCAAGGCTCCATCCATATCCAGTACAAATTACCACAAACCTGGCCCTTGTGGAGCTGTGTTTGAGATGTGATAAATTGTTAATGTGCCACCATTCTGCTCTATGGGTCCCAGAGCGCCTCATTGCCTCGTTCTCTCGTGGCAGTTACGTTATCGTTTCTTCGATGCTCCATTGCTAATAAATGATCAATTTGAATACGCAAACAGCCCGCTGCTCTGAGCGAATTTTTTCCTCCCGCAGAAAATGGCCAAGAAATAGACTTTCACTCCATCCACATCAACTGAATTATCACGATGTAATTTCAAATGATGTTCGCGTACAAAATGTAATACCAAATGGCAACAAGCACCGGTGTCTGGTTTCAAATTTGATAAACGATAAATAACAAATTTCTCTTCCCCTATTATGAAATTAGTTTCAGGCCTCTATTCTCTGGAGTAACAAGAGAATGACATCTGATGCTCTCCAAGTCAGAACCGCACGTTTTCAATCAAGCCCATCAACTTTTGAAATTTACTTACGGTGTCTTTCTGCGGCAGGAGATCTTTCCTGATTCGGAAGAAATTTTTGCCGTACTGCCGGAGTCCTTTCACGAAGCGTTTCTGAAAAGAGCAGAACAAACTGTTGTGAACACACAAAAGTGATCAGTGAACGTCCAGGTGGGGAGGAGCACCGGCACATGCGTGGTTCTTGGGCATGCCCACAGAAGGAAGAGGCCTCAACAGAACCGTGCAGACTGAAAAGCACGGAATCTTAACTTGGACACGTTGCACCAACAATATTGGATGGCTTGCACACAATATGCCCATTTCAGAGTAATCACACCATTGCCAGCTCAAACATACAATTCCCACGTAATTCCTCTCAAATCCTCGTGGATCTTCTCCCAAATAGACGCAACTTGCGTACTAAATACCGCCATTACACTTCGCCTGCGAGCAATTTTTCTCGACAAGATGGGTTATTAGTTCACAGTTAACCTGACCTCCCCAAATCACCCAAGGTGCATTCATTCAGCAACCCCAGCCTATTGATCTCAGTCCTGCTCGCGCCTCTGACGCAAAATCCCATTTGTGGTGAACTGGAAACACTCGAGGTTTTCTTTGACTCGACATAGACCTTCAAGTCTGTTCAATCTTCACAAAATGTTTGTCAGATGGCTCTCTTTTTTCACAAAACTGCCGTCACATTCACAGACCAACAGAAGGAGTTTGAAGTTTTAGCGCCTTTCGAGTGTCCTTGTTTTGCAGAGGTCCAAATGCCTTCAGGGAGACTCCGAGCGCGAATGTGAAGCACCCAACAGTGCAAATAGTCGCACAAGTGTCACCTTCGTTGCTGACAAGCAGAAAACCATAAAATGGGGAGTCATAAAGTTCTGGCAACACTGAAGTTTGACAGAACAACAACCTGCCACTCTTCGCACACATGGAACAGGCGAGGATAAAATTGGAAGCTTCCGAGGCACTGTGCTTCACACGAATTATTTTTCTCATCGAGCGACGACCAACAGAGTCTGATAAATCGTCGGGTCGTCCGATTAATGCTGACAATTCAAGGCATTTAATCAGATAGCGCGTTGATAGATATATATTAAATACTGATTGTTAAATGAAGTGCAAGCGGAATGGGCAGCCCAGTGAACTTATCGAGGGGCTTGCTCTGTGCCATATCTCGGGACCCTTTGTCACTAACCAGCTCCCTAATAATTATTTTTCTGCCCGATTACAGCTAAGCGAGGGTTTCCTGCGTTGAAACGGCAGACGGCTTTTTGTTCTGCGGGGCAAAGCTTAACAAACTCTCCATTGCTTTTGCGCCATATTGTAACGCGCTGTCAAAACTGAAAGACGGGCAAATCGAATGTGAAATCGTTAGACGAGCGAACAGTCAGTTTAGAATAATTCTGCAGGGAAGTGTTTGTGGGCAACATAAGATACCCCACAGAGTAAATGGCCAATTGAGTTCTCTTTCACCCTGCGTTAAGCTCTTTTCATTGCACTGCAGCGACCCATTCCGAGTAATAGTCTCCCTCAGTCGAAAATTCCCAGGTTTGCAATAGCTCAAGCATAAAACTATTCTGTGGGTGACGATCCCTCGTTGAGTCACTTGTGCCATTCACTGACAAGGATTTCCGTCCAGCCTCAACACTCGGATCTTTCAAAGCGACATCCTTGGGAAACATGAAAAATTCCAAAACACAGGATCCCAACCAGTTTGGTTTGCTGTTCGGTGGTTTCAAAGGTGTCCGGTATTTTGGCTGAAGGAGCTTGGTAATACTTTCATACACAATATATCAAGTCTTTACCACAGGTCCCCACCTCGCGGGTCATCAGGTCGAATTTACGACATTCATCACAGCTGCTGAGAGACGCGAAATGAACGCGCGCACCCCACTGAACGCTCAGAGCGGCCTCCGCCACTCGACAACAAAAATATGAATGCAACTCCGCGGTAGGACAATGTAATATTGACAGAATGTGGGCAAATTAAGAGAAATATAGATTTCATGGAGCGTTGTTTTGTCTGTGTAAGCGCTAGTTCAACCCCTGCTTGCCTCTGACATCAATCATTCTCGTAGCTAAATAGACCAGAGCTTAAATATCATTGCTTTCATAACCGAAGTTACACGATCCACTTTTGAAGCACTCTTGTTACCGTGTTGTTGCAGGAGCAATAGAGCCGTAATAATTGACCGAGAAAAGGATACTCCTCGGTTACACTTGGATACTGTTGCCGGCAAACTGTGACATTCATATTTTTGAAACAATTACAAGCCATTTCTGTACAAATCTGTTGAAGGAAAGCTTGTTACTGACGAGCTCTACCGGTATAATTGCTGCAAAATTACACTGAACATCTGTCACGCTTAGGTTCTTGTGTCTGGAAGAATAAATGTTGAGGGCTCAGCTGAACATGTTTCTTTCTGGGTTAAATACATGTTCCACGTTGTTCCAAGGTACACATTCGCATTGCCTAATCAACTGCAATTACACGTCAAGTAGCTTCTTCGTTTTTTTTGTGCTCAAAGCAAAAGAGCTTTTCTCCGTACAACATACCGCTGCAATAAATAAAAGTGTTCGCTGCAACTCATCTGTGAGCGCAAGAACAACAAAACTCTCACCGTTTCTTCCTCCGACCACTTCTTGTCGATGCTTCTGGGGACCGGCCGTTTCACTAGTTCTTCCAGAGCTTTACCCGTATCGTAGGCACTTTGGTGGAGCTGATGTGTTTGAAAAGAAGAGAAAGAGTTAATTAAAATACAACGTGACCCGGGGCGAAACGACGCGGTACAATGACCCGGGGGCCCTAAATCAGCCTCCAAGTGAATTTCTTCATCGCGCACATATCTCTGCGAGTAACTTGTAACTTGCTTTCTTTGTTCGCCACAACGCCAATTTGCAGTTACAGTCAAGATTGTGCTGAAAACATTGTCGTGTGCCCTTGCACATTTTGATTTCAACAAAAAGAAGCAAGTTCCACGTGTCTTTCAAACAAATCTTAGCCCCCGTTTTTCTCCTTCGCAAAACAATCTTTAAAAGGATTGTCTAACTCGACGAGAGTTTTCAAATTTTTAATCTCGACTAAATGTCAGTCTCTTAAAGGCACCCTGAAAAGCTTTTCGAAAAGAAATTTCTTTCTCCAGCATAGCGACAGAGAGAGACCTCTGTAGGTAACGAAGAGTGAGCAAAGCTTTTCCACGGGCTGAATCAATATTTCAACGGAGAGAACTCTTCTAGCAAAAGATTGTGCTGTGTTCCACACAGAAACGCCTGAATATTTCAACACACAAGTTCGCTTTCTTTGTCTTCTTATCATCGTGAACTGCAGCGAAAAGCAGAGATTGGGAAAACATTTCCCAGCAATAGGAGGCTTTCTGCAGAACAAATGGCGCTCAGATTTAACGAGCTTCATTCGAGAAATCTCGGCCTCATTGTGAGGAAACATTTTCGATTCACGACCTTTTGTCTTCTTTTTGTTTCACTTGTTCAGACTCGAAGACTGAGGCACCTGTTTTCTCCTTCACTTCCTCGCTTTGACAAAACGAGTGAAAAGCCCGGAATGTGTCAACACAGAAAAACAATGACACAAGTGAAGTGAGACAGAAACATTTCAAACATCACAAGTCCGATCGATGTTTGACGAACAAACAGCCTAATCGTTCGGTACGACGATACTTATCACTTGAAGGGCGTTTACAAGAACACTCGAGTTGAAATCATCGTCGTTGACAACTGCTTTATCAACTTTCAACTGATATCGATCACTTGTTGTAATTTCCGCGCATGATGTTTCGAAAACCAGACAGATTGAGTTGCTCTCGTCACCGACGAGCATCCTCGACCCTCACAAGTACTTCGTCATGTGAAGGAGTTTCCCTCTCGCCATCCGTCAAAACACAGAAATAGGGCTTCCAGGACACCCCCGCGCCTCGCCAGCTGCACACTTTTCACCTCACAAGACACTTGACGTGTTTCGTGACCAGCACTTGCTTTGAAATTGGGTGTGCAAAGCGTCCAAGAACTAACCACAAGAAACATGGTCGCCCTTTCGCCCCCCCCCCTCTCACACACACCACCAAACACACAGGTTCTCACTGTGTCCATGGCGTTGATGGTCGTCTCGTCCATGGAGGCGGCGTTGCAGCCGTCGTCTGTGGAGCCGCCGTCACACATCCCCGCAAACGCCGCCATGCTCCTGCAACAACGTGCGACAGATGCAGACGGCACATTTCCGACACGAAAAACAATCTGCGCGGACGGAAACCTTCAGCTTCCTTTCCACGTTCCATTGTTTGTAACAAATCAACATCGCTCACTTTGGTCACGAGACGGTGAGTTTCAAGTGATTTTGGAGATCAGAAATAAGTTTTTGTTCTGCTGTCGAAATCTTTTCAATTTGTCCACAAAATAGCAAGCGTTTTGTTTGTCCATATCTTTTGTCGTTCTTCTTTTGCTTGTGTGCAGTTGTACGTCGTATCTGGCTTCTTTTTCGGCTGGGGGGGGGGGGGATACTGTGTGTGAATGCGTGTGCGTGTGTATGTATGCAGTGATGTGAGGGGTGGGGTGTGGACCTCACCTGGCGGCTCGAAGGAACATGACGAGGTCTGTGTCCACGACGACGGTCGGCCTCCAGCAGATCTCCTCCCAGTCGTCGAGGCGCTCCGGCATCGCGTCCGGCTCCACATTCGGCTGGTACACGGGCAGCCGAGCCTGACAAAACACGGGCGCTGCCTTTAGCGTTGTGCCACAACGGTAATATTAAAATGTTCAAAGTTTCGCGTTCAAAGTACACGGTCAAGCACGCACATACGCAACGCACACGCACACACACACGCACACACACGCACACACACACACACACACACACACACACACACACACACACAAACACACACACAGAGCAACTCCCAACAACTACACGGTCAGTAGAAGAGGAAATAGGGTCTATTGTATTTTTACTATAATTTTCTATTTCTTTTTGGAAAACTAACTCCAAACACACGACCCACTTGGCTGACGATGAACAGCAGACAGCTTTGCTTTTGCTCAGACTTGAGTTGGTACTTGTCCATGAAGCTTCCAGTGTCATGTGCTCGAGTGATCATGACGTATTGTAGACACACGCAGCTGCATTTGCACAGCGACGCAGGCATGCCAAACACACCCATTTTTACTGAGCAATTTGACGTTGAAACGCTTGAACACAAAAGTTGCTCATATTGTCAAATTTTGCTTCCTTTTGGAGGTTAAAGCAGACAGGGTCCATGAAATTTACATCAGCGCAAATATTTCCAGGCAGGCCGTTTTCTTCCTCCGTGCAACCGTAATATGACCAGACATGAGAACCATTTGATCCCACAGGTTAAGCCCGAATGGGGGCGCAGTGGAGGCTTCATGTGTCCATATTATCTGCTGCAGGCTGGGTGGAAGGAAGAGGGCGAGAAGTTAAGGCTGCGGCATAATTCCACAATTAGCATTCGCATCACGCCACACGGGCAACTCGAGACTGCTTTTGATAATGTTATCGATGGCGTTCAGCTGGCAGCACACTCTCCGCTGCGCTTTTTCCGTGTTGTTAAACAAAGAGATGCTTATGATCCTGTTCAGTGCAAGAAATCCAGCAGAAAACCCGTCTTTATCTCCTGCCAAGCATCTCCAACCAACCAAACGTCATCACTTCGGTGATTGTAACTGCACCAAAAAGCTTCTCTCACTCAAACATCTTCGTTGCACAAAAAGTTCGTGTATTCTGCAGTTGAAAAGGGAAACGTGGAATAAAACTAATTACCCATCACAAGTAACACAATACGACAATAATACACATTTCATTCTGAAAAGAAATTATCTGATGTCAGTCTGCAATTTTCGTGATCGTGTTCATGAGTGCTGAACAGCTGAGTGACGTTTTCATCAGACAGTGAGAAAAGACTTTTTTTTTCGAAGAACGTGGTCTCTTATCATTCATTGTTTGTTCATCTTTTACCTGTGCATGACAGTTGAATCGCAACTGTGGATTATTGCGCGACGGTTTCCTTGCCGTGTTTTCTTTTCAAGCGTGCGCACTTTTACGCCTCCGCGTCGATCCAACCCGCGGGATCTGCAGCCCACACGGATTCGAGACGGTGATGTTTTTGTTTTCGAATCTGCGGAAACTAAACTTCCTTCCGCGCTTGCGTCATGAAAAGAAAGCCCCATGTAAAGCTGCAAAGACTGGGCCAGTTTCTCGCTGGTGTTTTGGAATATGTCACTGCTCCCGAGTCACAGGGCCAAAAAGCTCGAGCCCGGAGTGAGGACTTCCGTTTCCACCAATCAACGGAACAAATTTCATGTGCCATATCACGTGTCAAGGTCTGCTCTTATTGTGCGCAAAATGCGGGATGTTCATTTCAATGCTGACAGAAAATGCAGCGCACAGCACAAAATTGGTATCCTCGAGGGATTATCAAGTCCGCACTAAAACGACAGGATTGCATTACGGGATTAGTGAATTCATTCTGGCTTCATTTGTTCTTGCCCGCGTCACTGGCCTTGTGCACAACGAGCCCATGTTGACGCGCACACTTCGCATCTGGGCGTGCGCGTCGCGTCTCCTTTCATGTCGGCCCAATAACTGCCTTTCATGTGCAGCACAAATCGTTGGGCGAATGAGCTGATTAACGGGTTGAAAAACACCCACACTCACACAACCACCTGACTTCTCCAGTTCCTCAAATGGGCCACAACGATGGGGAAAACCTTTTGCTCGGAACTGCGTGTCTTGTCGAGTTGAGTGAAAGCATTTTCAATGTCTTCGTCCTGCTGAGTCACTCATTGGCCAACAACACACACTCCACACCACCCGACACTGAGCGGATGTATTTCAGACACAGAAAGCTCTTTCCAACCACAGTCAGTCCTCAGACACCGCATTGGTACTCATTGCTCAGTTTGGGCTGTATCGCAGCACATATTGAAGCAGCGATGTCTCGATGTTCGCAGCTCAATTCTGTCTCCGCGCGTCACCTGGAAGCAGCGCCTTTGGGCCCCTGCGTCCGACCAGTATCTTGACTGACGGCAGGTAACAGTGTCGCGGAAAATTACTCGGGTCGAGGCAAAATGAAAATTTCTGCAAATCAAGTTCACAACCACTCGGGTCAGGAGGGGAAAACATTTCTTGCAACCAAAGTGCTTCCGTTCTTGGAAGCATTTCATTGTTCCAGCTTTGCTGGCTGCATCGCAGTGACTGCAGAGAGGGAAACGAGAAGGAAGAGTCGGTGGGTGTGGCACAAACAGGAAACACCAACTGCCAATGAAGTGTCAAAACCAGCATTAACACGCACTGTTCTCACACGTACCCTCGCGTCAACAAGGTTTCAATTCACAATCCACTGATGTTCACTGCAACACTTCCCTTCCTCGGAAGTCCGGCTGCAGTATTTTTACGAGGATATATGCAATTCTAACGTTCGAGTGAACATGTTGTATCACTTTTGAGTCGGCATTGTTGCACTCAAAACTGTGTTAACTCTTACCAATTTTAGGGCAGAAAG
>JAAUXT010121202.1_pt1 | contig 26602 bp, 22 predicted proteins | sample 7278171 | NCBI WGS metagenome assembly JAAUXT01 (sample SAMN14350112, study PRJNA611818) | marine sediment metagenome | isolation source: surface marine sediment (1.8m) | place: French Polynesia: Moorea | collected 2018-08
AGCCCTGCTGCTGCGGACACAACACACAGAGGTGAGAACAGCCCTGCTGCTGCGGACACAACACACAGAGGTGAGAACAGCCGTCACAACAATATGAAATTTGTCCTTCTAAACAAGCAAACGTGTTTGCTGACCCCAGACAAACTGCTTGTTGATAACAGTTCAGTGCCCCACACGTGACTACTTGCTGGCCAATCAGAAAGCACTTTTCTGAGACGTGAAGAGCAAACAGTAAAAACAGCTCTGCCCTGCTGCCGCGGAACTCAACCCCTCCCCCCCCGCCCCGGCAAATGCAGCTGATATATGACCCTCAAATGTGAAACGAAGACACATCATGAAGCCGTTCAATTTTGGCACTGATGGAGTCGAGAGCACAGCAGCTCTCAGTTGCAGTTGGAAATCTTGAGACACGCTGTCCTTGCTCTTCGACACGCTCAGATCACTGAAATACTGTTTGGTGTTTTTCTTTCTGAAACTCGTCTCCTAGCCACTGTCCTTTTTCTGGACATGACCGCTGCGCTGCACGCACCTTGCCGGACCTGTCCTCCATGGTCGCGTCGCCCGATGCAGACTGCCCCGCCACGCACTGCAAGTGAGCAACAGCAACTTCAATACCTTCACGTGGTTGAAAACTGACCCCCCCCCCCCCACAACTCGGACAAATTTTTGGGAGCAGGAACAAAATAGGCAGGGAGAATATCTCGGAAGTGAATTTGGCAACCTACAAGGCAGAATCATCGTGAGAACCGGTTCAGAACCCAGTCCGATCCTGGATTGGCTGTGAACGTTCTCCAGTCTTGTTTTATGTGTTGTTCTTTGTCAATTTTTGGGGGTTGGAAATTGAAAGAAAGATCGTCTTCGTTCCTCAGCCTCAATGGTGAATGCAAACTAGAGTTGTCGAGTCGCAGTTGTCGTCGACGTGTGGAAATCAAACACGTAGAAAAAGTTTCACACAGCCAGGGGTCTTGCAGCACATAGCAAGAAATTGCGTCAAAGTTGCTTTAAAAGCACTTGAACTTCAACGCCTGAAGCTGTATGTTTTGACCGGTCTGGATCAAATTTCCGTCAAAACAAAAATGCGTCAAGTGGATCGTGACTCGAATTCGTGATGTAAGTTTCAATAAACCTGCGACGAACGGCCACAAGCCAGAACTGTGGAGCTGTCCATTTGGATAAACACGCACCCTGGCAGCGATGAGGTGGTCGATATGGGCAATCTCACGGGGAACCGCCAAACTGTGCAGCGCACAGAGATCCGTCGCCAGAATCTGGATTTGTCGCAGAATCTGCAATGACAAAACAGCCAAAAAGTCACGACGTCACGCACAAGACCTGCTGGCCATTTGACGTGGGGAGGGGATGCCAATCCCGGGGACACAGGTGACAAATCAGCAGAGAAATGGATACGAAGCGAAACATGCAGAACGGAGCAGGAAACTAACGTTACGACACTTCCCTCCCTTCATAAGGGAGTTTTCGCAAATTGGAAACGTAGACGTAGGCGTGAACGTAGACATAGAATCTCACCCTGTGGGTTCTTCTACACCACAAAATTTTCAATTCCAAGGCAAAGAATGACTTGAAGTTTATCAGTTTGTGTTTTAGATCTTCCTTGTGCTTCATACTGCCTCTGATTTTGGAAAAAAATTTGTAAAACTCAGATCAGAAAGATAGATAAAACACACAAAACTTGTATCAGAGGAGTACTGGTCCCACAGGGTGAGATTCTATGCCTACGTTCACGCCTATTCTCAATAGTCAACATGAACCGTCCATCTCTGTGACGCAGTTTCCTGCCCTTCGGTATGCGAGAGCAGAACTGGTACAGCAGCGAAGGAGCGAACATCCCAGGAAGGCGCACACGGGGAACATAATGGGAGAGGGGATCCCAACACACGTTCTGATGTCCACCTTTTGTCCACAACTCCGGAGACCTTGTGGCACGGGTGCTGGTTCAGGGGGTTGGGCAGCAAGCATTTGACACGAACACCTCTGTGCACTTTTGACAACAGTACGAGGGTGATTTGATCATCATGAGAAGCAATGGTCAAACCATTTGCCCCTTTTCTTTGTGATCCTGCACTTCAATGGCCACAGACAATAAATTTGTTTGTAAACAAGACTCCAGTGCAAGGTATGCTGACCGTCAGGAAGGGAATCACCCGAGTAAGACTGCCGTGCGAGGCGACCATGCTGATCGACATGCTGGGAAACAAGAAGTGAAACACCCCTCGTACAATGAGTTCACCATATTGACACGACCACGGTTCCCCCCTCCACCAACCCGCTCAAGGGTTCCCACTACAGGACAGATCGACGATTATCCACGCCGAGAAACGAGGTGTCCAGAAAATAAGACCTGTTACACCCTGGGGTGAGAAGCTGCAACACGCTTCTGCACCACTGACCACTTATCGTCTAAACCCAAAGAATTTTGGCACCTGACATACCAGGGAGATTTTATTTCTGACGACCAGTTTGTCTTGCACTTTTAATAAGGTCTTGTCACGCTGACAAGCCAGAAATGAAATGCGCCTCCCAAGCAAGTCCTCAACTCACGTTGTAGTTGTCGGGCGTCGTGTCGCAGAGTTTTTCTATGGCGGCGGACACGGTGGCATCGTCCGACTCGGAGAACCAGATGGGCGGCGTCTGCGGATATGTCTCCTGGAAACAGCACAGCAACCGTGGTTACCATGAACAACCGACTCCACTGACGGGCTGTGGAGTGTCAGTGTTATCAGAATCATGCATACAAAATTGGCTGTCCTCAAATGTGCCTTTTGGCCTCCACACAAAAGGGTCAAATTCACTGAACAAAAGCCACACGAATTGAAGCCTTGTGTCTTGAAGAAAGCACGATCAATATTTTTTGCCCCACAAATGAGCCACACAACACATGACGTCTGTTTTGCATTTGATCCCAACATTTCGCTGTGAACAACGCGACTTTGTGTTGTCTCAAAGCATTCATCGCGTCTTGGATTGCCAGGGTCCCTCCAGCACCCCAGCCTGACACTGACAAACTCAAGACACACGATCTCTTGGGTTGTGACTTCCTCGTGGTTTTTGTTGGCACACTTGGAACAGCGATCCTTTGGATTGGGGCGGCTGCAAAACAAACCACTCCCTCACCCCGACTTTCACTCAACACCAGAATTTTCCTTCTCCACCTCGATCACCAACCCCTTGAATGTGTCACTTGTGTGGAACTCGGAAAGAAACTTCTTCAGTCCAGAGGGTCTTGGTCTGTTGTCAGATCAATCAACGAAATACAATGCAAATGCCCACTGTTGTCAGCCGCACAAAACCATCTGCCGAGATCTTTCTTTGTGAGTGTGAGATCTGCTAGAACCAGATCAAGATCTGTCCAAGATTCTGTGTGGAATCTTGTCGCATGTTCAGAGAATATTTGGCCCAAAAGCAACGTTCAGGTTCGAGACATGTCAAACAACCAACGTCAATCTCAGAAACACTCTTCATGACACCGAATTTTTCTCGGTTTTCCCCATCAGGATGGCTGGCTCCTTGCGAAGCTGCTTTCCAGTGAATGATCCAAATTTCCAAAACAGGATGTCTCGATGTCAACAAGAGCAAATGAGCACTTTCTTTGTTCGACACGTTTGGTTGCGTGGAAACGCCCAGGCCCCGACTGCCGCAACAAACCATTGGAAAATGGAATTCAAAACTAATAGATTTTGTCTCCGGCTGAGAAGACGCACTTACGGTGATATTTGCATGAATTACATATCGTTCCCCATTTTTGCCAATAAATCTGCATGCGATCTCATCGACCGAGGCTGACAACACTTGGAACCTCTCGTTTTTTCGCGTGAAGGTAGTCTCCAGAAACTTTATGTCTTCCTTCAGTCTTGTAAAGCAAGCCATCCTGTCACAGGAGTAGCATCACACTCTGCAGTGATTACTCAGAATGAATAAGAGCCTGAAATATCCAAAGAAAACAAACAGCTCTTTTTCTCAGAAATCAATATGGCGATGAGTGAGCGCGCATGCGCCGCGAGATGGCAGCGTCGGCGTCGGGCGCACCTGCCGAGCCGCTCGGACGGCACCAGTCCCAGTGAATGTGCTTGTTTTGTGAGTCTGGATAAACTTTTCGGATGTCTTGAGCATGTTGAGGGTTTTGTGTGAATTTCGTTGTGTTTAAGAGGGAAAGGGGCCTCTTGCCAAACCAGAAATACAGTTCCATGGAGCTCGCGCTGATTTCATGAATTTTAAATTGAACGTTTGTGCATTTTACTCACTATGCATTGTTCCAGTTGCTGTGCATTCTGGTTTTAACATTTGAGATGATACCCAAATATGCCCAAATAAAATACATCTGTACCCTGTTACAATAAAGTGAATCCAAATCTTTGCCAAACACCCATTTCAAATTCTTCTCCATGATCCCAAATTTGCATCCCAAGCTTTGATGCACGTGAAACCATGTATAATTTTTCGGAAGCAAAAAAAAGAAAAATGAATGACACCAATCCAATACCCAACCAATGTACACTACATTTTGTCAACAAATATCCTTCATCAAATATTTTTACTTTCTGAGACACAGTCCAATTTGTGCAACAAAGTCAGAAAAAGTTAAAGTCAGAGTCCAGACCCCCAAAATTTGAACACTTGGAAAGAATGAACCCAAAAAATTGACCTTGGATAAATTTGACCTTGGATAAATTCCTTACTTTTCACAAAATTATTGACCCAAACAAGGCCAAGTAGGTCTAAAAGACCCAAATGTGAACCTCATCTTGACCAAGAAAGTGCTGTTCACATATTTCTTGTCCTGTGTGGTTGGTCACAAATGTTGTGGCCGCAGTGCACCAAATTTGCACATTCAGACAAAAGAACCGACATGTCCATTGATGTAAATGTGTTGATTGATCTGGAGGCTTGTTCTGATGAATGTTTCACATATATTGGCATGAAAGTCAATATGTATTTCAACACCAGTCTCACACCCAACCATGCATGTCATTTTGTCAAAAGAAAAACCATCTTTTATCAAATTTTGTGCCTTCTGAGATATCACACAAAAAATCTAAAAATTTCTTGCCCAAAAAAATGAAACGTTCTGCCCTCACAATTCAACCCACAAATTCAAACTTGATGACAAATTTATTCCTTTTGCATTTTCCTTTAAATAATTTCAAAAAACGCCAAAAGAACCAAACTTGAAACTCATCTTGACCAAGAAACCTTTGTACTTATGTTTCTGTTCCTCCTCGCGACAAGTGACATGTTCCAATCGGTCATGGTTCTGGTTGGAACCTTTGATCAACCTCCTCAAATCACCGAAAAACGATTGTGCCATGTCCATTACAGAAGAGCTGCACGGCATCTTTGAGACAAAAGGGGGCGTTGCTTTTTGCCACACAAGCTGGTGCAGCAAGAGTCAAACACTTTGAGATTTGAAGTTTGAGATGTGACGTTTTGGGGCGCATCCCCTTGAGTCTAATTTCCCCACATATTTGAAGGCCCCACAAAATAGACGACCCAAAGCCAACCCAGACACAGGCAAAAAATGGGAAACAATGAGTCAAAGAAAGACTGATGCCCCAAAACCTGAATCATTCTGGTAGATCTACGTTGTTTTTGAAGTTGAAATGGCAAGAAGAAATCAAATGCTTGTCGAGATTGCTTTGACTGATGATCACTTGCCTCTGAAGTTGTCTGTGAGGGGCAGAACAGGGAAGAGGCAAGGAGGAGGCAGGGGAAGGGGGTTGTGCTGCCTGTTCTCCAACCCCGACCCTGCCCCCAAATCCTTCTCTGTCATGCCCCCCTCCCCGCGCTGTCCTACTCTCTATACTCAGGTTTCACAGGACAGTTCTTGTGAAGATTTGCTCCATTCTCCAAAACGGGCCAATTCATCCGGGCCCAAAAAGAACCGTTTCTTTCATTTTCGTTCGTCCAGGTTGAAGAAGACACAACTCCCTAATCTATGGCTCTCGTTGTGGCCCCAACCCTGCACAATTTCGCTGCCGATATTCCCTCTGGACTTTCAATTCAAAAGCTGGAGGCAAAAGCCCAGCTTGCCAGGAATCAACGCAAGAAAAATATTTTTGTGCCAGAAAAGAAAGATTCGTGATGATTTTGTCTGGTCGCTGGCTATCGTTTCCTCGAGCCACGAACACAACAGAGAACAACCTGTGTACGAGTCCTTGAGGGATCTGAGCACCCGTCCTTGCGTTGTGTCACCTGTCCAGATCCCCCCTCCTTGCAGACACACTAATCCCCTGGGCCATACAAGTTTTCTTTCCGAAACAAGCTGCTGTGGATTGAGTGGGTCTGGGTCTCGCTTTGAATTTATGAACATCAAAGTTGTCTCTTTGTCCCGAAACACGCAGAGGTGGACGAAGCGGTGACCAATCTGGTACGCATGTGAAAAAGAACATTCTGTGCACTTCAGGTTCTAGATTTTTGGACAGCGTACAAAACCTCCTCCGCTCAAAGAATATCAAAGTTTGTTTTTTGATTGAGGCTGGGGGTCCCAAGCTCCAACCTTCAAAAAGTGAAATGTGAAACGCACGAAAGGCGGGAAGAATTGAGGGCAAAGTGTTTTTCGGGGGTCAGGGTTTCAGGCCCTGCGGGCGAGCTTTCGTGCCTGGTACCCACCTTGTGGAAACCTCTCGAAGATAAGGAACATAGTGCAACCACCAAGAAGGCCATTGGTGCCTAAGGTTGGTAAAGGCCCATCGAACTCAGTTGTGTGACAAACATCACAGAAGGGCCGGTCTCCCTCGTGGACATTCCGCATTGAAACACGCACATTTTCACAACAAATTTATGAACCATAATTTCCTCAACTTCTGACAAAATTTCAAAAATGTTTTCTTGAATACAGCACCATATAAAGCTCGTCCCTCAACCGTCATTTTTTCCCAGGCTTCTTCCTCGCTTGAGGCTTGGGTTTCTTGGGTAGTTCTGGTTTCACGTTTGCGTTGGGTAGGTTGTAATATCCTTCTGAGCCATCTGCATCCATTACAGGCAAAGGTTGATCTTGTTGAGAAGCAGGTTTCGTGGGGCAGTTTTCATACCATCCTTGATTAGGGGTCACGGTTGGAAGGTTGTAGTATCCTTCGGCATTCCCATTGCTCTGGCTGGGAACATTGGCATATTGCTCGTTTTCACTTGGAATTACAGAAACATCAAGTTTGTGCTCGTCCGATTGAGGAGATGGAGCATACAGATCATTCTCTTCAAAATACACAATGGACTCGGTATCAGAGTCATTTCTGGGCAGGACAGGCCCAGCAGCAGCACCGGTGGCTCCTCCTCTTGCTCTGTTCTTATCCACTTGGGCATACACAGGCAAGGCAGTCTCCTCAGTGGAATCAGGTCTCTTCTTCTTGGCCACCTGGGCATACACTGGCAAACTGGTTTCACCAGATGCAACAGCTCCAGGCCTGTTCCTTCTGTCCCTTCTGCTGTTCTGGTCAATCTGGGAATATTCAGGCAGTTCATCATCGTTCGTATTGGGCATGGTGGAGAGCTGTCCATTGCCCACTGAGACGACAGAGTCCTCGGGAAGGGGGCCCGCGATGCTGTAGATGTTGTCGGTGGCCGTGGGGACGCCGGACGAGGGAGACGAGGACATCTCAGTTTCGCTTGGCTGCTGCTTGCTTTTCTTGCGCCTCCTGCAAAAAACACCAACGCACGGGCTGAAATTCGTCCAATTCAGAATTCCGTCTGTTTGGAACGACCTTGTTACTGTTGATCATAAACTCTTGAAGGCAATGCAAATTCCTCTCTGTTCTTCAATTCCAACCAGAGCTGTTTTGATAAAACTTCAATTGAAACGGGGCTGGTGCCACAACAACGGGAAAAGGGCAACGGAACTGGCAATGCTCAACGTTTTTCACCTTGTTCTGAGACCAGTGTGACTATGTGGCACTGAAATCCCCATGGATGGACACGAATCATGCACACATAGAAAACCACGCCCAACGACCGAAAAGTGAACGAAATCTTGAAGCAGGACTCCGAACACCCCATCACACTCACCAGAGGATACAGATCACGACGGCCAAGACGACGAGCAGAAGAAGCAGAGCTCCGAACACCCCGCCCAGAATCCCGCCCAAACCCGGGCTTCCGGGACCTACAGATAAACGAGTCCAGCCGTGAGGAAGTTTGGGTCTGAGTGCGACTGAGGCACTGACACCTGTGTTGACACAATGTTACCAGATTTCTGTTGCTGTGGTCCGGTTGTTGGTGTGGCCGCGGGTGTGGTTGTTGTTGTTGGTATGGTTGGAGTTGTGGTTGGTGGGGGAAACAGGAAGCACTGTCAAAAGAGAAGAGTTGGAGTGGCGTGAAGGAGCCGACGTGCATTCGGCGCTCAAGTTTGTCGGCCACTTCTAATCAACAATGGAGGTTCTCACTGCCGAATCCTTCAACCTTGTCTTGGTCGACACTCTGGACACCCGAACACACACTCTGCCCAGTTTCCATTGCCTCGAGAAAGGGACCAAATACCAAAGGCAACACCACGCGAAACAAAAAATTATATTGCATACAGATTGGTCTATCTGGTAGGTGTTTTCAGCACTCAGGTTGCATGTGACTGTGAGAGAAACATCCGCTGCAAAAAGAAACGAAACGGATGATATTTCTGTAGAGCCAGGATTATGCGGATGCAAAAGAAGTTGAGCAGGGCCTCAGGCCGCAGGGACATTGCTTTTCTTTTCTTCACTCGAAAATAGAGGCGTTGTTCAGGACTCCACCACTGGGGGAAAAGATGACAAAATAACATTCTATCTCACCTAAAAACCTTATCCAAAACTTGTTTCTGCCATTGCCTGCAGTTTTCTCAAAACGAATGATGGAGATTGTGGCCCCATTTTGTGCATTGCTGAGAACAGTCTGGTTTCCCGTGGAAATGCACAGTCTGTGACTGTGACGTCGTTCATCAGGGCTGAAGCTCAGTTGTAAGAAACTGGTACAAGTTCCTTGTACAGGTTGACTGAGAACCAGACTCTTCACAGTGAAGCGAGGGGTCCAATGGGCATCACTGAAAGCAAATGAGTGGCGGGTTGGGTGCGCGGCACGTCAAAAGTAGGGAGTTTGAGCAAACAGCCCACCACCTGGAAACGCAAACGCAAACGTAACTTTTGGCATTTTGTGATGGTCAAAAGTTACGTTTGCGTATACCTTTCCAGGTTGCGGGCTGTATGCTCACACTCACCATTGTCTGTGTCTCGACCAACACTCTTGCTACAGAACAAATGCCTTTCACACCACTGCTGTTTTAGTTTTGGTGTCGTAAGTGTTGGGTATGACCACCCAGAAACCACCGGTCGTTGACCGATTTGGCCGTCAACAACAGCGCACCAACCTCCTGATGAAGCAGTTTATGTTCAAGACTTCTTGAGGAATGTCGCAGGGGAATCCCGGGCTCAGGATGTCCACCACACTGTCGGGTTGGGCCGTTATCGTCACGAGGTTCTGGCCGGTTGGGTACAAGGTCACCCCAGGGTGGACTGTGAAGAAACCAACAGTTGAAACTTCAAGCATTGCTGTTCGCATCTCGTTCGTGGACTCCGCGGAACTTGGGGTGGTCGTCTTTCAGCTCTTCAGAACATTCCAAAGAAAAGGATGAAACATGTCACAATTTCACTGTGTGGCACAGATCGCGAGTCAGACCAAATTGGCATGTTGTGGAAGACGCTTGAGTGCCAAGATCCAAGAAATGGCCAGGGAGGCTGATCTGAAGTCCAGAAATCTTCACCTCAGGTAGTGAAGTGAAATATTTTCGGTTTTGGGTGGACGGGTCTTCCAGCCACTGACAGAAGCACCGAACAGATCAGAAGCAGAACGGAAGCACGCCGCTTTTTTGTTGATCGGAGATGGGGAACCTGCATCCGTGTGTGTACTCACAGGTGTAGCAGGAGTAGGTGATCTTGATCATATGCCGCCACCAGCCGAGGCAAACCTCGGCCCCTCTGTAGTGAAAGGTGCAGCTTTGCTGACCCTGGCAACTGAAATCATCGAATACACAATCCGAGTGAAACCATGAGGACGAATTCCTGTGGAAAGCTAGGGATTGAGACTTGGGCCGGCCGAATGCGTGACCCTTTGTTGGAGAAAATGGAGAAAGAAACAACGAAACTATTTTAAACTTGTCGGAAAAGTTATTTCGAAAAGAACACGAGTGTATTGGTCCTCATCGCGGCGAAGAATGAGACCTTGGTCGTACCTATTATACTCATTGGGGATGGACTGAGGTGCACAAGTACGTGTATCCCAAACAGAAGAGGGACAGACTCGGTTGTTCACTGAGCCTCCGGGTTCTTGTGGTGTCAAACCAGTGGTCACTGTTTCGAGGTCGATGACGGAGCCTTCACCACAGTCCGCGTGGACAGGTTCCGGTGGAGTCCTGTTGCAGAGTGTCACGTGTCGGTGCTGTTGGGCAGCAACAAAGGTCCCCGCTGTAAAATAGACTCGACAAAAGTCCACAGCACTGAAATGGACGTCGACGCAAGTTGGCAAAAAACGTTTGTTTCGGCGCCTCATTTCTGCGTGCAGCCATTTGTGTTTCGTCCAGATGCCGTTGGAAGTCAAACAACATTGCAAGGCGGAAGCACGCTAAATTCGTCACTGGACAAGGTTCGACTTACCTGTGATCAGAAATACACTGAAGAGAAGAGGGAAGGTCCAAAACTCCATTGTTTGCCGAGACGAGTTCACGTCTGTCGTCGCCGGAGCGGTTCTGGGTTCCTGGGGGTCAAGGGAAGCCTGAGCTCTGACAGCGACCTGGATCCGCCATACTCTTTTGAAGTTGAATTGAAGAAAGCTGAAAACAGTTTTGGCAATCATCAACACTTCCTGTTTGAAAGGCAAACATTTGGCAACGTTTGGTTGGCACGAGAACAGCAAGACTCTAACTTTGGCCGTGTTCAATTTACAAACCAGAACCAGAAAATTCTCTCTACCGATTGGTTGGCAACATGCCAGAACCAGTCAAGAGACAAGATTGTCTGGTTCTGGTTCGTGAATCGGACACGGCCTTGGTGTTGACATGCGGACGGAAAATGTGCGCGTGTTTTGCAGGGCGATTACAATGCAAAAATGTCCTCGATTTTGTTTGCGCTCGTCACGCACTGGTGAACTCCACACAGTGACCTGACAAAAATCAACGAAGACAAGGGAAGGAAAAGTGAAAGTCATGCTGCACCTTTCCTACTTGTTTTCGTTTGTGTCACGTACTTTGTGTGTTTTCCACGTGTACGCGAGACACAGGCTTGCCTGCGATCAACGCCTGTTGACATGTCGTTTTTCACAAGATACGTTTGGCTTTGAAACAGTACTGAAGAACAAAACACCCTGTAGTGATCCCCACGGGGTACCACCGCCTGTACCACAACGTTGACGTTGTGGGTTTGCCGAAAAATGTAAAATTCTGGGTTTACAATTCGTCCACACGGAGTCTTTGCGTCAAACAGGCAGAAGCAACGAAAACTCACCTCGTACTGATTCCACGCAATGCTCATCCAGCACAGAAGCTATATTTTCGTCTGAACGTACACGTGCGTGCACCCAAATAGAGTCCAGTTTCACCCGAAACACCAAAAAAATCTTGCAGTTCAGAAAACCAACTCGACAAACAAGAATGTGAGATCTTCCGTGGATAAGTAAGTGGGTCTGTATGCTCTTCAGAACCACGAGGAAGTTAATTCCGTCAAGCACGACTGACTTAACAGTGCGCAAATAAGGAACACAAGTCTGACAGGCTTTCACAAAATTCGTGCATCAGCGACGGTGTCGCCGCAGGCTTCAGCCGAAGTTGAGGCGAACTCTTTACTGAGGCCTGATCTCACGTTAGGAAGTTCAAAATGGAAACTGAAAACTAGCAATACAAGCAACGCAAACGAAGGGGTAAATTCATTTCAGGGGAGCGATGACAGTGATGACATTCACGAACGCCTGTTGAACCCGTGGTCAGGTTCAGTCAGTCCTCCCAAGGTTTACTTGACGTTGATATCAAATGCTGTCAGCTTTTGGCCTGAATCATGGTGAAGATTGACACATCCACGAAGACGTTTCTTGTCCGCTTTGGCTTGTCACCTCCTTCGTAGATTCGCGCAAAGCACATCATGTCAATGTTCGAGGCAAGTTTTTTGTTTGTAGTCATTCAGCAGCGAAGTTAATTTATCAGAAGGTGATTGCAGGTCTTTGATTTCCAGTTCAACTTGAAGGCAATGAAACATGAGGACCTGCAATTCACTTGCATGCAGTGGAATCCACACAGACGTAAAACTGTCAAACTGACTGCTTTGTGAGGCTTGGAAGGAAGGGCAGTCAAAGAAACCAACAATGTCTCCACGTTCGCCTTCACAAAACTACAATGTAGAAGCTATTCTCTAAACATCTCTGTGTGCAAAAACCCTGATTTGTTTCTTTGGTCATGTGTGTGTCAATGCAACTGTGATTGATCTGAAAAATGACGAAAGAAACCATTTTGGGGGGTTGGAATGGAGCGGCGGAGGGCATCAGGACCCTCTGCATCTGTCATTGAGCCTGATCCTAACTTTTCTCTTTGCGTCTGCGCAGAGCCTCTTGATCTGGCCATGGACGTCCAATCCACAATCCTTCATGGTGAAGGAAAGTCTGATCGTTTAAGCTGTTTGTGCGAAAGAGACCCTGACTCCCATCATGGTGAACACGAAGCGAGTCAGTCCACAACCTGGGACATGGTGTTGGAACCTGCTCATCCAGTGTTCAAGTGCACTCAAACAATGAAACAGAAGAAAAGGTGTTGTGCTGTTTCTGTCAGAAACGTGCTGGGACATTGTACAAATCTGGCACCAGCTTTATTCTTGTTCGCGCTTTGTGATTCATGATCCAGCGTTTTCGCGTATTTGGAATAGCTTCTGTGATTGAGTCAGGTACGAAAGGGTGCACACCGTTGACGCGAGTGAAGAACCAAAAGACGTCTTTCCGTTGCTCCACAAATTCTGAAAGTACAAGCACCCATTCAAATCTTTTTGGACTTCTCCTTGATTTTGAGTCAATGTTTTTGTCTGCAAATCGTGTTTTCATCAGAAACAAGTCCAATCATTGAGACCAAAAACGATGATTTGTTGCAAACATGTCTGTTTATCAGGGACCATTCACTACAATGTAAAAGGGTTCTCGACCATAGTTGTGTCCGCACTGTCACCATATTCTGCGGATGAACTTTGATGGGCAGAAAGGCAACTTGTGCAATTTGTGTTGAGTGAATTTCTGTCTCTGGCCTTCCGGACGTTGAGGAAAGCGGATTACAATCTGTGTTCCTTGCTTTGACAGAGTTGGACATATTGTTCAGACCTGATGGCGAAATCCTGTCAACGAGAAACAATCTTTCAAATTTCACACAACACAAATCTAACACAATTTGGAGAATAGATGTCAAGAACTTTGTGACGGCATTGTCTTTCATGTTGAGCGTTTGTGAGAGGTTCTACAGATGATCTGAATGTTTCGTTTGAGTGGATCGGCAAACATGTGTTTTCTTCCGTGTGTGTTTGTGCGTTGTGTGTGTGTGTGTGTGTGTGTGTGTGTGTGTGTGTGTGTGTGAGCGTATGCGTGTGCTTGTGCATGTGTGGTGTTTGTGCGTGTGTCTGGCAATTTGGTTGTCAATTTGAAAGAACATCTAAGCATGCATGCAGGTGATTCCTTCGTGCTCTCAAACGAGACAGCTTCAATCAAAATGCGTGCGTGCATGCAGGTTCACTTCTGATGACAAAGCTGAACACACTCCTCTCAAAGACTCTCGCAAATCGTCAGCACAAAACATGGGTGTTGGCAAAAATCATCAAAGACAACTCCAACAGGATGAAGCTCCTGTCCTCACGATGTGTTCTTGCGCCACAACTTTCTCGCGATTTACCCTTGTCAATTGGTGAAGCCCAGAACGTTTGACATCCTGCGTCTCGAGGGGCTTCCGCCACTTATCGAGCTGTCAGACGAGAGCACCGAGAACCCAGGTCTCCCCAATTCAATTGGCCAAATAAAATTCCTGCAAATATGAGAGGAACACAACGGAAACGTGCTCAAGATTCTTGTGAAAAAGCTTTACCTACGCATGTTTATTTTCAGAAGCATCACTGACACACATTCACTTCCCAAACGGAAATGAAACGCCCCCTGCTTTCTTTTCAGACAAAAAGGAATTCAAAATCCAGTCTTTGCAATCATAAGAGTCATTTTTCATCTCAGTGCTTCACCAGTTTTCCTCAGTGCAAGAGATTAATTGTGTGATGATTCTTTCGCTACCACTGTTTCATTTCTCACGATTCCAATATGTCCTACAGTCTTTAATTCAGCAGATAAAAATCTTTTCAAAACGCCCACCGGTTTTTCGAGGTGCACTCAACTGGTATGACTTGCTTTCAGAAGAGTATAAACTTCACGATATGTTGTGATGGATTCGGGATCTCAGGAGGCCCTGGCCCCGAGGGAGTCAGGGGCGAGTTCGGGATTTGGTCAAGGGTCCCAGGGGCCAGCTATCAACGGGGCTTCATTCAAACTCAATAAAATTTCAGCTGGAGTTCGTGAAAGTGTAATAATTTCTGCGACCCGGTCCTTCGAGGTCCCTGGAACTCCTCTGAAATATGGATGCACCAGTCTTGTGGAGCACCTGGTCCGGCCTTCTGGCCTGAGCAACGAGTGACTTTGCCATGAGTTAGTCGTGTTCGGAGACAGTGTTCCGAGACACTTTTTCAAATAAAAACCTCCAAGGATCGCAAAGCGTCAACTGCATGTTGGCAATCTCGTATATCTTTGAATATGTTTCAGTCAAGTAGGAAAATTGTTGCACGAGCAGGGTTGAATTCTAGACAGGAGTCCGATACCCAAGTACCTCACAATTTACAAGTTGTCATGGAGGGGGTGAGAGGACGGAATCTCCACCACACCTCAGCTGCCCCAGGGAACTTCCGCTCCTCCCAGTGGTCACGTGATAGGACAACATCCGGTTTTCCTGAGTCTGCAGGCGAGTAGAAGCGCTGCACTGACGAGCACCAACGAGCTCCACACGAGTCCGTGCACCACGTGACTCAGCGCGATCCTGCGCGTGCGTATAGCGTGTTCCGGCGACGACGGGTTGAAGAGGCACGGGTACCAGACCCCACTTCCGGTGCTGGACGGCGTCCCGAAACGCTGCCTGTAATCCTCCACCGTCTCGGCGTTGGCCAGCTCAGAACTTTTGCACGGCGGGAAGAATGTGCACTGAAAACAGAAAACAATTGGGTCAAACAATTTTTTATTTTATGAGTTGGACACTGCACACACTGCCAGGGTCTTTGCAAGTTCTGTCAGTGCTTCGTCTCAAATGGTCACAGGTTTGCATGGAGGTCAATTCTTTTTTCGGTCATTCATTTTCTGTTCCAATGAAATGGACATTTGTCCAGTTGTTTAAGGTTATCCTTTCATTGACATCTCATAACCTTGAGGATTTCTCTGCCCCTGGCGCGGCTGCTGGAAGGATGGATAAGAAGATTCAAACCAGCTCCAGTCTGATTAGAATTCACACGAGAGACCTTCGTCTGGAAAATTGGCAGAAATCGCTTCATCCTCTCGTCTTTGCATGAAGCAATGCATCCTGTGTTCGTAATTTGACAGCAACTGCAGCAAAATTTCTTCTGCTTGGACTTCAATTCGTTGTGGAATGAATACCAGTGAAAGAGACCGCCATTGTGAAATGTGAGTGGGTGATGCTTCGTATTCCTTTCTCTCCTTTCTCCTCGGCAAGACAAATGCTTCTCATTCACTCAAGATCTTTTGTCAGAGATGCATTGCAATCGTCAATGCTGAAGGTACAGAGAGTCCTTTGTCGCATGAACAGAGTTTTTTGAGAGCTTAATGAGAGCAGCACGAAGTCAACTGCCTCCTTGGGAATGGGAGCTGTAGAAATGTTGAATCAAGATGCACGCGAGGACGGAGCAACTGAATCAGATTTTTGAACAGAACACAGTCTCAGAGAACTTTGAGAACTTTGAGCCACACACTGTACAGTATCCACCAAGGTGCTGACTAATCAGGAACGTGATTCTTATTGTCTGAAAAGTTTCTCAAGCCGTTCAACTGAAGATGTAACTTTGCGACACCTGAGACCGGATCGACACAGTCACTTTGAGACACACGAAGCGACTACTTTGCGACGACCAGTCTGAAGGGAGAGAAGGATCTCTGTCCGTTGTCTTGTTTGAGGCCAGGCCTCAGGGTCGTCAGTTTCTCTGGTGAAACGTCAGCCTAATGAGCGCACCCTCGGGGGCGGACTCGTGGAGCAGCTTGGTCTGGTGCAACGGGACGTGAAACTGAGCACACAAAATCGGGTTTGAGTGGAATTTTGCACACGCACGTGAAAATCATTTCTCGTCAGAAAACTTTGATGAAAATTGAATGGAAACAAAGGAATATGCTGCTGAGGTGTTGACATCAGTGAAATATTGTGGGTCAAGTCTGAAAGGCTGGTGGTAGTGAGCAAAACAGAAAGATCATTGAAGTCTCTTTCTCTTCTGTGTCCGCAGCTGGTGAGACGTCTTCCTGATGCAAACGCCAGCCAGGCAGGCAGAGGACCAAGAACTTCTAGTTTCCCACGATGTTCCCTGAGCGTGTGTGGGGTGGTGTGTATCAGAAAACATTATTGTCCACACTACGTTGCAGCTTTGTCCCACGGTTTGCTGATCTGAATTTCACCATCAGCACCTGTGTGTGGCAGGGTAAATGGCTTATCAATTCCAGTGTCTGACCTCACTCAACAAAACGACTCAGGCTCATAAATCTCTTGAGGGGCACTTGGCCGCGCACGTAGAAGCTGTTGACGCACATAAACAGAGGATATCGCTCACAAATGCATTGCGTACGTGTTGTAATGAATGACGACAGCGTGAAGCACCGTCGACAGCGATTGCCTGACGACGCTGACTGGCGGTCCCCAGGCAATTCGTCATTCCTGTTCGCGCCACCTTTGTATCGAGGCAATCGTTCCGTCGCCGACAGCCGGATCAACGAACGTCAACACGTCAACGAGTTTCCATGATCAATCAGTCGTTCCCGGCTCAAGTTCCGAAAAGGACCCCAAGAAAAACGCTTTTCACCACAATCCACGATTTCGGTCGATATATCAGGGGGGCAATCCACTCCTGAATCCAGGTTGTTTTCGTGCAGCAAAACAACGAAAGATACTGTGTTTTTGTGTGGCCTGAGATGTGCTGTGAGGGTCGTACCGCGTTGAACAAATCAGTTTGAGGAGACCAATGATCTGTGCATACATTCGCTCATTACCCAGTTCTTGCAGAACTGAATCTTGGCAGGTCTCCGTTGGTCCAATTATCTTGTGTAGAGATGCTGTGCCAAACAAAATAAAGACCTGCAGTTGTCAAGGCGATGCTACTGAACTGTTGTGGAACCCGATTGAGGGGCTCCATTAGCGTTGTCAAAGCCCCCAATTGGCAGCAACAACTCCACATGCAAGAGGACCGTCCCCGGAAAAAAGCCCCGTTCCCGAGTCAATGCACCCGGGTGCACCTGTCAATTTGGGGGAGCACACGCAAAATGGCATGACAGGTAATCAAGGGTCTTTGTCTGAACCGGCCCCGACTTACCTTTCTGTTAATGAGCAGTTCATTCTCGAACAGAGTCGTCGATTCCTGCACCGTTTCATTCCAGTGATGAATTTCCACAGAAATCCTGATGCAGGGGTACGACGAAGTGCACCCTTTGCCACAGTTGCATCTCCTGTCCTCGGAGTCAATCTGCGTCTTCACAGCAGTGCAGTTTCCCAGCTCGTAGCTGGAGGTTTCGAGATAGGGCCTGAGCAGGAACATGGACACGACTGAGACACAGACGATGCCCAGGAAGAGCTGCAGCGTCAGGAAGAGGTAGAGGCAGATGGAGCACGGCCTCGATTGGGTACACGTGCGCACGCGCAGTACCAGGTGCGTCAACTTGTAGCGCCGCCAATGAACGCCGCCCATGCGAAATCTGGGCGGCGGTGACGCCGACTCGTAGAAACGCCGCTCGTCGTGGGCGTCGTCGTCGTTTTCCTCGTCCGTGCACTGGAGAAACAAAACCAGCATCTCATTCAACTTTCATCAACCACCGTCTGGGTTTTCCACCTACCACTCAGCTGGAGATCAGATTTCGACTCTTTGTTTTCTCACGGACATTCCGTGCAAAATGAAGGATTTCCTTACCACACAGCAAGACAAAAAATTTCAAATGCAGAAAACTAACAATGACATAAAAACCAACAATTTTTGCTTTGAAGACTTTTTTGATTCGTGCGCGAACGTGAATAGAAAATCCCATCTCGTTTTTGCGACTGTTCTGTTTCGTGCTCACACTCACGAAGACGAACATCTGTCTGTGACCTGCTTCGTGAGCGAGAAGCAAAATAGATCATGTCTGCCAACAGTGTTTGCGAAGGTGCATTGGTTCCGTAACTGAGTGTATTCGTGATAAATACGCTCATTCATCTGTTGATGAGCCAGTTGCAAAGTGCTGTAGTCGAGTGACCGCTTCCGAGGCAAAGAAGGAAAATATCCACTCTGCAGAATTTTGCTCGTCAGGTTCCATTCGAGTGGATCTAATCCGGCCTGCAGTTGCTCTTTCAAATCACACGACGTCGTGAGCGGCTTGAGGCGACGTGCTCATGATTGGGGGATGTCGGCCCAATGTCAACTTCCCCATCGTGTGCTTGGTTCACTGTGTTTGGAGCAGCAAAAACAGGATTTCCAGCAAAGGAAAATTCATCTCCAAAAATTCATTTGGTCACAACCAAAACTTTCGCCCACTCACCAAATGTTGGTTTTGACAGATTCTTGATCCACTTTGTTCCAAGTGGATCTCCAATCTGATGCTTTCTTTGCTCTCTCTCTACGTCTGGTCCTCCGCGGTGTTTCCTTCAAGCCGCCTCAGTCGCTCAACAACGGCAATTAGAGTCCAGGTTATTCTGGGAATCTCTGTTTGTCCTCAAACGTCAAAAGGTCCCCACTCGTTAGTGCGCAAAGTACGAGTGACACAACAGTGACACGACTTACCTCCTGCACGTCCGTGTCCTCCGTGTCCTTGCTGTGCAGGGAGACGATCTCCCTGTCAGCCGCGTACACGCTCTCCATCTCCATCATGGGGCAGACCCCAGAGGTCGTCCTGAAAGGGCAGGCAAATGATGGAAAATTGAAATGGTTGTGGTGCGTGCCTTGTCCCTACCCCCAATTGTTGGAGAAGATTGCTGTAGAATAAAGGCAGACAGACAGAAGGAAAACCGTATTGAATCACTGAGTGTGGTGCTTCTCATGGCGCAGATCCACCTGTTGCAGCTGGAACAGCACAAACTTCACTCATCATTCATTTAACTTCACGTGCACAGAACGAGTTTCGAAGAATATGGCTGCTGCCTTCAAAAACTAGACAAAGGCCTCCCTGGCATTTTTTTGTGCGCCTCACACAATGCTCGGTGATTACCTCGTGACATCGGAGGACAATACGGAGCGTGTCTGAGAGCTTGCTGACCGACAGAACGTTCCACCTTCACCGTCGATTGGGATCTGTGTGGACTTCGTTTTCGCATTTCACTGATGGTCAAGTCTACCTGGGTGAAGGAAATGGCTTGAAACCCAGTGGCATTCGTGTGAGCATCCGTCTTCAATTTTAATGCCTCCTGTGCCAACACCTCCCTCTCAGGCCAACACTCTATTTCCTCTGAGACCAATACCCTCTCTTGGCCCACACCCCCTCTGACTGATACCCCAACCAAGGCCATACCCCTTCCTCCTAGGTGTGTACGTACTTGTCCGAAAACACGACCCTGCCTCGCATGGAACTTCTTGTTCTTGTCATACTTGAGCTTGTTTTTCTGACGGTTGTTTTTTGTTTGAGAAACAGAAACGTTCTTTTTGTTTGTGGATTTATTGCCTTTTTTGAAAGTGGATTGAGTGCTGCAAGCGGTTCAAGCTGCGGGTACCTTGTTTGAAGTTGGGCTCTGTCTGCTTCTGTGCTTCACGTTTGAGCATATTTAGCTTCATGAATATTTCTGGCTCTTCGTCTGCAGTGCTCAATAAACAGGAAAGATGACTACCTGTACATCAAAACCAGATGCTCTAACGAGTAAAGCATTTTTGCATGGGTTTTCGTGCATATTTGTTTCAGAGGCCTCTGTAATTTGGTTCGACGACAGACGTCTACATGATGCTCCCTCCCGTTTGCCTGTGTCGCTCCCACGACTTCTTTTTTACGCTCTTCTCATGTGCAACCAAATCAATGTCATCTTTGCCTTTGGAACCAAATTGACTTGGAAGGATTTTCGAGGAAGAAAGATTCTTTTTGTCGTTCTGAGATGGAAAATGTCTGACATTAATTTTCATTAGTGTTTCGATGCCATCGTAGTTTTTGTTCAATCACAACACAATGCGAATGTTCCGCACTTATTGCAATTTACAGGACGACACATCTGCAGAACGAAAACACACGCCAATCTGAAGGCAAATGTGCATAAATCTTTGATGCTGTTGTCTTGTGAACCACAACAAGGACCAAAGAACAAGACCCGTGACAGTGAGGGGCGGTTCAGGACGTTGAACCGGAGTGCAAAAACTGGAGTCCGACACTTCGGTGGGCTCTGAAGAACACATGGCTTCTCACCATGCTCTCTGATGTGAAAGGTAAAGTCTGGGCTGTGCTGACAAACAACGGCCAAACATACTCTTGGTGTACCAAATGACAGCTTTCATTTCCCTCTGAAACAGAGCTGTCTTACAAACGTATCATTTGACACCACAAAATGTCACCAAACGTCTATCTGGAGGCACCCAGTGAAATCGAGAGATGCGAAAGGATGCGGAGAGTGTGTAAACGAACTGTGATTTGGACAATTTCTCGAGAGGCCCGAGACACAAAGAATCGAGCAAGCTGGCACCGCACAGAACTCGCAATAACATCCTCAGACACTTTTCATTTGGGGCCTCTCACTTTCAAAGGAAAGCTCAGACCAAATTCAATTTCCCTTCTGCTCTAACTTTTCCCTTTATCCTGTTTCCTCCTGATGGGTTGTGCGGAACGCAAAAAGCTGCGTCAGAAAATCTCAGAACCATTGCCAAAAAGTTGACAGAAATGAGATCTAAACGACACATCTTGAATTGAATTTGGCACAGGAACATTTTCTCTCGCAAAACCTTCCTTGCAAAACGGATTTCAGGATGTTTCCCTGATAGCAGGCCACGAGAGATGCAGATGGGCTCTCGTGCGTGCAGCACTCAGCCCGTCCACTCGGCACTCCGGACATGTCTTTCTACGCGTTTGGCCCAGTGGTTCAGTCTGCAGAAACGGGGGGGGGGGAGGGGGCATCTGTTGCGTGCAGCACTAAATCTTTCCCGCAGAACAAGCAAGACTTTCGAATCACGCAAACTGGACCTCATTGGACATTAGACTCCAGGGTCAACGAGCTTCATAAACCTGAACCAGACCTCGAACGTTTTGTCACGTGAGGGTTGCTCTCTTGATGCAATGTTACTTCTGAGACCACGACATTTCTGAAGCTCCTTGTCCTCAGGTGGATCAGGGAATGAGATGGAGTATTCAACATCTGGACATCATTTTTGAGAACTGACGGACATCACCATTTGGATACCAAAAACTGATCACGAATTTGCGACGCAAAACCTGGTTCAGACAAACAATTACTTGAGCAGTATCAGTGTTCCTCAGGATTTGACAAATCTTTTTCCACCTGATACTGGACTGATCAATCAACCCCGGGCTTCATCAGATTGACAATCCCCCGTCATACACAACCCGTGGTGCAGAATTTCACATTTGTATGTCGGCGTTATCCCTACATTCGAAATCCAGAACAAGCTCCTCGTGCATGAGACTGAGAAAAAGTAGAAACTTACTTCTCGTGGTAAGAGGGATGAAACCACAGAAGTGTCGGCAGTGTTAATCAACCATCATCCCTTCTGATGGGTGGGAAAAAGTCACTCAGCTAAATTGGCGTTGAAGACACCTCCGCTCGCAGAGGGTTGTTACTCAGTGTAAGTCTGTTTACAACTTGACGCGCTGCATCGTTTCTGTCAAGGCTTCTCTCGAAAACTCCTCACCTCCACTTGCTCACAACAAGTTTTGTCTTTGTCCCTCCCTTTACCTCTGCGATCAAATTTGCTGCAAATTATCCTTCTGCATGCAGATTGTCAGTTCTCCAACAGAGCTTCATGCAAACACCTTTGGCACCACGAGAGACGTGGTATCAAGGTTTCCGTCACAGCAGCGAGATGTTCCCAATGTGCAGGAGCCAATATTTGGCAATAAATAACTCCGCCCGTAGCTATGAATAAAGAGGTTTGCAGTCACCCAGGCAATCTGGAGTCATCAAACAGCAACCACAGATATCCGACTGCGGCACACGGTGGAGCTGCAAAACAACAATGTCTATTTTCGCTGTCATTAACTGTTGCGACCTGCCTATTTCAGAAGTAATGAAGGTTGTTGTGTGGGCACAATGTCCTTCTGACGGTTCAATTAAACTTGATGAAGAGACGCAATCCGTCCGCTGCGTGACCACTGCAAAAACTGTATCCTTCCATTTCTCCTGGAAGCACGGCAGTCCAATGCCGGAATCAGAGCTATCCGTGACAGGAATTGTGTGTCAGACATCCCCCTCCGTGGCGGTTATTACTCTGGCTTCCTCACTCGCTCCGCAGTGCAGAGGCAGTGAGAGACGCTTCTGCTTCTTCGTCTTCTTCTTCCACGGCCCCAGGTGCAGTCAGGGAGAGCTGTTCGCCCAAGCCTTAAACTGCTGCCCTTGTCCCACGCCATCAGAATAACGCCGAGCCGAGCTCACGAGTCCTGCGCGCCTGCGCACGCGTCGCGGAGCCGCGGCTGCCGCAGAGCGATGGATCGGGACGTGATCCGGACAAAGGTCAGGAGCCGAGGTGTCGGGCGCGACAAGTCCCTGCCGTGCAGTTCCTCAAGACACGTACAGTTTCAGAAGCTTTTACAAGTCAGAACTTTATGTGCTTCCCTGCTCGCCTTCTTGAGCAGCAGATTTGTTTCCGCGGGTTACAAATGAAGAGCATCGCAAGTTGAAAATTTCAATTAGTTTGCAGGCGTTACCTCCTCCCTTCAAATGGGCTGTCTGCATGAGGAGCAACAGTTTCACAGTGCCAACACCCTCTCAATTCAACACCGCTGCTCAAGGAGTGCCGCCAACAGCTTTGCTCGTCAGCGGCGACAACGTTTCACAGCTTTTCACTTCAGCGAGATTGACGTCTCAATGAAACACGAGAGCTTCTCAACAATGTTTGTATTTTGCTTCAACGGCCTACGAAAATTGCGTCTGCATACAAGTGCTGAGTGGTTCCAAGCTACCGCTTCTGCAGTTTTCTTTCTGTGTGTCCTGTTTGGAATAGTCGTCAGTTTGTGTTTGGGGGGAGAGGGCTGTCGCCTCAGATCAACTTCCGTCACAACTGCCGGGAATTAAACTCGTGCAAAAGGTACGCTGCAGAGTCTGTCAGGAAATCAACCGGATGAGCACCAAGGAAGAATGTCAAGTGAATATGTGTGTATTTCCGTAAACAAGGAGGTTTGTTATCAGATTTGATGAAGATCAATGAGTTGCGTGTGAAACTGTCATGTTCAACGCAACATGGACATCGTGCCCATCCATGAATAAATCCTCATGTGTTTCCTTCCCGTGGATTGCTGCCTTCAATATCCGAGATGATTCATTCAAATAAGCTTTCGTTCCGTGGTTTACATTTGCTGAAAGGTCAATGAACAAGCAGAGAATCCGCAGACAATTGTTGTTCAAATATTCATGGGGGCTGCACCGGTGGAAAACGACCCATTTTTTTCAGTCACACCGGAGGGATTAGAAATTCCGAGAATTTTCCAGCGCACGCGAAGTTTTCGTTGTTCGACACGAAGAGGACACTTGAGACTTCAGCGACAGGGCCAATCCAGGACAACACTTCTCGGACAAAGCCACAGACAATGCAGCACAACACGGGCGCAGTGTGTCTATCAAATAGGTCTGCCTCAGTAGCTTGGCCTTGACAACTTGTTTTCGCAGTCCATCATCACAAAAGCAGCAACATAATTTGGACACTGCAACGTCACACTGACAATACCAGCACGGCTCGCACCTGCTTCTGCAAATCAAGCGCTGACAGACAGAAAGACGAAACTTTGTGAACCAGCAGCTGCGCAAAACTGCTATCCGGTGGTCACATACAGTGTATGTTGGTTGTTGAACTTTCAGGTGCCATGATCAGCCGTGTGCACCCCTGCACAGCTGATCCGGAGGTTTCTGCCAGGTGTTGACCGTGGCAGAGCCCAGTTGACTCTGTGTGCAAGTGTGTCTGTCAACAGCGCCCAGTGGGCAGAATTATGGTCTGGGAGTCAGAGGTTTCTGCCGCACTCAAGAGTCTTCACCCATGCAGGGTCTTGGTGTGGCCTTTCAGGGCCCCTGAGTGGCACACAACACCCAGATGCCTCTGCAGTGACATCTGGAAGATGGACGTGAAAAAAGTGTAAGGCAAGAAGGTGCGAGCAGAGGTACGGATTTTCATGCCAAAACTTTGGGGTTGCAGGCAGTGTTTTTCGATGGATTATTGCGGCATGTCCCTTGTGTTCGTGCAGTCCTGAACACGACACAAGTACCACCACGGGAAACAACATACGGAGAAGGCAAAAATCGGAGACAAAACATCCGTTGGATCCATATCGATGTCATCCATGTTGGCGAGTTTTTTATGCGAGGAAGTCGAGCATTGTCGTGAAAGACCGAACCACAGTGTTTCCAAAGAGAGATTTCAAAACAACCTGCTCTCTCTGTCTCTCTCTCTCTCTGTCTCTTTCTCTCACACACACCACCACCACGACTTGGCTCAACACAAACGTCAGGCTTTGGCCCTTTCAGTGGATTCTGTCTGCCCTTCTTCACCATCGTACTGCGGAGGTTTGGCGTCACCATTCCCACAGTGGCCTCCACATCCTCTCATCCACACGCGATGACTCGCTCTGCGGTCCCAGACACAATGTGCAGGATTTCCTTCGCTGAAACAGCACAAAGACAAGTGCTCGAAGCACGATGAAAACCTCATTTTTCGTTGTGCACGAAGTTGAAACTGGACCTCAGTGACCTCGCTGTGCTATGGGACTCGTGTCTGCTGAACGTCCCACTCACGAGCGTCGCACACGCGATATCCAGGGTCCATTTGCCCAGGTGCTGAAAACTCCAGTTTCCTATTCTTCGTTTCAGCACAATTTGCGATCTGAGAACGGAACAGCTGTGTCATAGGAAGCAGCACCAGGGAATTGGAGCTTTGCGTGGTTCTTCGTCTGTGGGCCACACGTGTGTGGGTCAGTGCGGCGGTTTGCGTGTTGACCTTCCTGTGGAGAGGAATGAAACTGGCCACTCGGTGACTGAGCCGAGGGAGTAGCTTCTGCTCGTGGCAGATAATTTCGCACCAACCAGACCTTTAAAAAAGACGCAAAAATGGAAGCGTGTGCCGAGTACGTTGGTGCTTCTTCTTTTCGTTTTGCTCCTTTCCATATCTTGCAGCTCATTTTGATTTTGTTCATGTGCAGATCCAGTTTGTTGCATTCACATCTCCAGCAACAGAAAAGACTAAACTTCTGGTGATGTTTTTCAAGACAGCCGAGAAGCAGTGAAACAACCTCCACAGAACATTTTCAAGTTGGTTGTGACCAGTGCATCCATCGCCACACAAAATAATTCACTGCCCAAAGCTGTGTGAGTCAAGGCACGGACTGGGAGTGAAAAGACCCTCGATCACCCCAATCAATTCACACAAGTCATCTGCACAGACTGAAACAAGGCCTCTTGATTCCGGACGGGTGTCTTCTGGGCAGAGTCTTGTGTTGTGGCTTTGCTCGGAGGAAATGCACTGAGACACCTGATCTTGATTCAGCGCGATTGTTTGCTTTGGAGAATGGGAGGGATACTCCCTGCGGGCGCTCTGCAAGGGAAGTGAGTTCCATCTGCTTTCTTCTGTGATTTTTTGTCTTGGATTTGGTCGCAAAATGGGAACCTTGTCACTTGACACTTCTGCACGCAGAATCAAATGATCACAAGGAAAAACAAAGGGTCGGTTTTTTCTTCAAAACACTCAACTCAACTGAGGTTGGTCTTCACAGCAAACATCTTGTCTCTGCTAAAGGGTTGGCTTCAAATAAGAGTGGACTCAAGCCTGCTGTCAAGGAACCAATTTACGTAAAATACCAAGACAGACCAATAAGATACGATGGTTGTCCGCTTCGGCCTGATTCAATGAAAGTTGCGCTGCAGGTTCTGTCCTGGTCTCCTAACTCACCACAGGAGATGCTTTACCGGTGTTATGCAAAGCTGGATTATCCGGGGCAATAACTTATTCCAGGGGAACAAGGATCCGGCGCCGGGGGAAGGAGACACGTTTGGTGGTCATTCCACACCTTTCAGGGGATTAGTCCTGCAGCAGCTGCACTGAGGGGCTAATGGAGCTGAGAGAAGAGCCCCCCACTATGGGGCAGCGCTAATGAGGGCGGGAAGGCTTCTGATTGGTCTAGAATTCAAAATACAGCCTTCTGATTGGTCAAAAGGCCATTTGCCCCA
>JAAUXT010041253.1_pt1 | contig 26589 bp, 27 predicted proteins | sample 7278171 | NCBI WGS metagenome assembly JAAUXT01 (sample SAMN14350112, study PRJNA611818) | marine sediment metagenome | isolation source: surface marine sediment (1.8m) | place: French Polynesia: Moorea | collected 2018-08
ACGCCGCGATGGATCTGGAAGAAACGATCCAGAACGTTTATCGTCTGTGGAAAAACAAGTGGCGTTAACTTGTCCTTCACCCAACAGTACTCGTCACAGTTTTCTTTCACCTCACAGCAACAGCAACCTTTTCCTTTTTTGCAGTGATTTTACATATTTGTTTGTTTGTTTGTTAGAGAGAGAGAGAGAGAGAGAGAGAGAGAGAGAGAGTGTGTGTGTGTGTGTGTGTGTGTGTGTGTGCACATGTGTGTCTCTTTTGCTCCAGATTCCGGTTCTTGGAGGCTTCACACGAACGTGCAGGTGAAAAGCAAGTGACCTGCTTCTGATTGCAGCGTTGACGTGCTTCTGCATTGAGTTGTATCTGACGTCGAGGACGCTCAGCAGAGACTGCACCGTCACCTGCATCCTGCGGTAGATCTTCTTGACAGGCTCCGCGTGTGAGATCTGTGAAGAAAACAGAATATGAAAAACACGTTTCCTTGTTGGGTGTCTTCGTGTGTCAGCACAAGGCTGTTGGTTCATGAGTTCAACCAGAAAACTTGATTGACGTTAGATCAAGGAACTTTGCGACGCAAACCGAAATCATTTGTTCTTTCTGTTCTTGCCAGGAGCGTGTCCGAGATTTGTCTTGAGGACAACCTTTCAGGTAGGACTGATTTCATCTCTGACATTAATTTATGTGAAAAGGAAAACTTTCTGCGTCCTTGGCCCCAACAAGGAGGCACCGTTCCCCTGAGGTCATGGAGGGGAAAGGGACTTTCCGGCACCCTGGACGACGGGATCCAGATTTGATGACAAAAAAGTGCGGTTTGTGTGCCAAAAGTTTGCGTACCTTGAAGAGTTCTGCCTCCTGCGGACTGAGGCCGATGTTTTCCACCTCCTCCTCTTCCTTGGCGACTTCTCCGACCGAGTGAAAGTCGGGGACCGAGGTGACGCTGAACCTGCTGGTCTGTCGGGAGAGCGACCCCGCGTCCGGTTTTGTGTTCACCTGCAGCCAGGAAGCAAGAGACAAACATAGTTTCCCTGACATGACCACGAGTGAACAGAATCTCCACACATAACAAGAAACATTTCTTTCTGTAGAACAAAAAGAGCACGACAGGGAGAGGGCAGAACCAAAAGACAGAGCTTTGAACACAGGCGCGGTCTGGGGCAAGGGGGATGGGTCCCCGGGTTGGGACCCACCCATTTTTCAGGTTGGCCCTAATCCTCTGAGGTTGGTCAAATATGATGTTGAACAGAATGTCATGCTTCCAGCAATTATCAGTGCACAACACAAGCTCGCTCCGAATGACGCGCCTCTGTAAGAACTGCAGTGTCAGATATGCAACACGCACCACGATACTTTTCATGCTCATCAGTTGGTTCTGTGGATGTGTCCAGGCGATTGGATCCATCGAGAAGGAGACGTCCGTTTGTTGATCCTGGGCAAAGATCTGCATGATCTCCCGCACGCGCGCATCCTTGCACACCTGCATGGCCGTCTTGTTGTGAGCATCTTTGATGTTAATACTCGCTCCTCGTGACAGCAAGGCTTCAACTGCAATGTGAAGCACATTTTCAATGTTGTTTCCTTTCTGTCTCTATAAAGAAAGACATTGACCAAATGGACCACTGAACACCAGCCTGAAGCATGCCGTGTCTTGCCACTCCAAGAACTGAGACCACTGGCAGGAATTGGCTGCCAACATTTTTCAGGGCGAGTTTTAAGTTCGCTCACCTGTGCCCAGGTTGGCGCAGGCGCAGGCGCAGTGCAGGGACGTCCGTCCGTATTTGGTTTGCGCGTCGATCTGCGCGTTGTTGTTGAGCAGCAGAGTCGTGAGGTCCGTGTGTCCGTTGTGCGCGGCGAAGTGCAGCGCGGACCAGCCGTCTCGGTCCGTCAGCGCCACGTCGGCGTCGCGCCGCAGCAGCAGCCGCACCACGCCCGCGCGCCCTGCCGGGGAAGCGACGTCTCTCCGTCAAACATCAATGTTGCCAAAAAGCCACTCCTGATCACAAACAGGCGCTTCAGGTGTTCACCAAGTCTCTCTGCGCATGACCTGTCTGTCCTTCAGAAAAAAAAAACTTTTGCCACCAGCAACAAACACTTGCACTCTCTGAATGAACGGACAACGGTTGGACAGAACCGCGCTCTTACCTGCCATACTAGCAGCATGCAATGGAGTGCTTCCGTAGATGTCTGCTTTGTTCACTTTGGCTCCCAACTCGACGAGAGTCTCCGCGGCTTCAACTGAACCGACAGAAGCGGCGATGTGCAGCGCTGTGCGCTTCTCAAATTTGGTCTCAATGTTCAACACGGCTCCATTTTTGTGCAGGACTTCGATGATCTGTGGGTGACCTTGAACGAGAACAAGCGTAACGTCGCAAAACATCTCACAGGAGTTGATTTCCACAACTTCGCTGGAACCATTTGGTTTGTTCGGTGCCCAAACCCCAGCACACCCACCCCGACCTTCGAATCCAACTTGGCACACCAAAGGTGTGGATTGAGTCAGGCCCAGTCTACCTTCTGGCACCTTTCAAGCCTCACCTGCCCTGGAGGCGAGGTGGACGGGAGCGTAGTTGTTGGTGTTCATGACGTTGACGGACGCTCCGTTCTCGATGAGCATCTGGACCATGTCGAGGTGCCCGGCCCTGCAGGCGAGGTGCAGCGGCGTCGCGCCGTCGTCGTCGTAACACGTCACCTGCGACCAGCCAACAATTGCTTCCAGTGTGGTTTGTGTGAGGCAATATGGTTACCTTTTATGACGTGCGTGGCAAGGGTCTACCAGCACATCAAAGAATTCGTACGAGCGCAGCAATGGGAAAACACCCATTCGAATCACTGGCAGTCACGTTGTTCCTGGCTTATTCCCAGAGCACAGGGAAAAGATAATTTGGAATTTGTATGTAGTCTGGAACGTTTTCATTGGAAACCGAGCAGGATTTAGGAACGAACGTCCTCTCGTTTGTTCATGAATTGCGTCTTTTTGTTGAATGTCGGTGTTGATAGAATTGAAGAACTGTTTCCACAACGCCTGAAGTTACGGAGGATGGAACTGACCTGAGCTCCTTCTTGGATGATGGTTCTGGCGTCAGTGACCGCTCCTTTGCTCGCTCCCTTCAGAAGGCGGTCCGCCAAGCGCTGCTCGCGACTTCTCTTCCGAATCGGCATGGCGAACCTCTCTGCAAGCAGATCGACGGTGTGGAACAGAACATCCAACATCGCTCCTCAGTGTGTTTTGCGAGTCCATCCAACCAATAAATTTCGTTTTCACTTTGGCAAAGGCCAGCACTGTGTCAAAACTTGTTTTCAATTTTTCAACAGCTGAATGCCTTTGCCACGCAGAGTGAGCAATGTCCGCAGTGCTTGTTTTTGATGCAATTAGAAATCTGCTTCACTGGATGAGGACCTGCACAATCACTGGATGCGGGTCCGGTAAAACAAAACTTTTGTACAGTTGATTGAGGGCATAAATTGAGCGTATGATCTGTTTTTGTGTTGTGAAGCGACGCAACAACAGATTGACGTCTGTTAGTCTGTTGATGTGTTTGGTTTTTCAAAACAAAAAAAGTTGTCGAAGTGTGATGTGGCATCGTTTGATCTGAATTATCTCAGCGCATACCGGTCAACATCAAAATTCCATATTCATAAGTTCGGTACTTTTCCAGGTTTTTGGCGCAGAGACAAACACCTCCAGTGATCTGACTGATATTTGCACTTGTGTGGTGCAAAATATAACTTTCCAAAAGACTCGCACATATCTGCGTTGATCGGACCAAGAGTTAAGTTTCGGAGTTGACCGATTTTGTGCAGTAAAGTGCCCTGATGAACAAGAGAATCATTGCTGAGTTGTACGAGCAGTTGTTGTGTCAATTGTAGAAGAATCAACTTACTCTTTGATGAAACCGAACTGTCACTGACACCTGAAGTGCTCGTGCTTGAGACTGAGATTGAACCCAAGATATTTCGTGATCTCTTCTGCATGATTGCTGACTCGAAATGCAAGAAAGTTCGCTCATCAAATTATGACCAAAAAGTTTGCAGTTCTGTGGACACAGAAAGAATTTTTCCAAAGCATGAACATGCAGCTTTGCCAAAAAAGGGGTCAATGGGTCCCCAAACAGGACCCTCCCATTACTGGTTATCATTGTTTGGTTGTTGTTTTGCAGCTTTGTTCATCACTTTAATTCATTGCAATTTATGCAAGAGAACAGTATTTTTCAGGACGCAGACGCTTCATTCAATCAGACCCACACTCCATGCAGTGGCGAAACTTTGGAGGCTTCAACAATATCTGAGCCAAACAAAAGTGAAGGTTTTTTGCATGCTTCTCTGTCCCAATTGAATGCGCCAGAGCAAAACAAAAGCAAGAATTTTTTGGTCGAACAAACAAGCTCCGAAACTTGGTTTCTGCACGAGCTTTCCTGTTTTAACAATCTTCATGATATTATTTTAAATTATTGTTTCAAAGAGGAAAATTCCAGTTTGCGAAGGCTACTTTTGTTTGAGGGACAATTGTTTGAATCACTTTTTCTCTGTGTTTCCAGTGATTGTCACTTACCATCAACAGCCAACAAACTCAACACATCCATTTCTCAGTCCTTGCAATCTCCTGCACATAACATCTCCATTTTGAAGTCCACTATACTCGTATCAACTCTGTCAGCGGCATGTGATAGCCCAGCCAGTCCTGAGATATTTTTTCTTGAAATGGCATTTGTGAATCCACGCTTCAATGCCACGAATAAATGTCATAGATCACGCAGGGCAGAATTTAGTCTTTGAGCCTTGCCAACAAGCATGCATTACGTACACAAGAACACACAAAACCTTTTGAAAATCGACCAACACTCTTTCGTCATTCGTTTGTTTTGTGACGTTGAGTGTTGTCCTGTTTTGCGGAAAACACTGCGTCTGTGAGTCCTTCTTTTGAAATATTCTAGTTTTAGGAGTGGATTCAAGGGAACTTGGTGTCCAAGCTCCTCCGACGCCAAACAGACGTTCGTCTTGACGACGGCAACAAAGATGTGGAGGACAATGTTCTATTTTGCCAAGGGGAGGAGGTCCTCCAGTCAAACGTTTGAAAGATGAGGACGTTGGGAATCTGCTTATCAAACGACGGGGACATCCTCAGAAAAAGTAAACGTTTTAGGGGTTCATGAAATACTGACCCAAAATTGTGTTGTGAGGGGTGGGTGTTCTCAACACAATTTTTGGGAGTGCAAGCCTGCTCCAAATTGCATGTAAATCTGATGGGAGGCGGTTCCTTGGCACAAAGCAGTCGAGTTTCACACAAACCAAAATGTGTGTGTGTTGGTGGGGGGAAGGGGTCCTCAACTCCCCTCAACAGGGACGTCTTGGAGGGGTGTGGGGAAAACCTGTTCCCCAAACCAGAGGAGGGAAGGATCAAGATGAAATATCTCCCCCTCACTGGAGGGCACCAACTTTCAAAGAGCCCACAAACTAGTGGTCTCAAAGCTTTTAAGGTGGCAGAACATGCCCCAAAAGGAGGGAATAAAGTGGGCCTGGTTTGGAGGGAACCACACAGTTAGTGAGCCCCAACCTTTGTCCTGTGAAAGAAAACTGGCGCAATTTGAGCCAGAACTTTTTCATCGCTACACATCCAGAAGATCACAAAGCAGAATCCCCTGTGGTTAGTGTCCATTGAACGAATGAACTCACCCTTTCACCGCGGCGTTGTTCACAACAACATTGTGCAGGCTCGTGCAACAATTTGTTTTCAGTCCGCGCTTGTTCTCGTATCAAGTCGAAGTCACCAACCGCGCCCAAGCAGGTGCTCAAGTCGTCAGGAGCAGAAATCGCTAAAGTCGTTGATACTCGTAGGATGATCCAAGAAGAGTGTTGGACTCTCCCCACACATTTGGCAACTTGCTACGGCTCAAACACTCCAACTCTTTCCAAGATTTCATGCACCATTTATTTCTATTCCAACGAAAACACTTCATGAGTTGTACACGCACATGACGGGACACCAACAAAGTTTTGTAGTCTTTGAAAGTAGATCGCAAAGGGTTTGCTTGAAGAGGGCCAAGGAAAAGGCCTCAAATTTATGGAACCGTGGACAGAAGTGGTGGTGCGGCTTGTGAAACCAGACTGACCATTCATGGAAGATTGTGCAGATGACAAGCATTTCTCATCTCTCGGGTCATTTCAGCGGTCTGCTCTGCTCTCTGTCAAACGAAAAATCTCTACTTGCACCCCGTTTACTTTTGGAGGCTTTACGAGCTGATACACCGCAAACACATTCCCTTGGATCGGCAGAACACAAATTTGGTCTTTGAGTGGGAAAGCACCAAGAGAATCAACACCATATCTAGAGCGTTGTGCATGGTCGTTTGGGGCTGAGTGTTGAAAAATTCTTTCACTTTCATTTCCAAAAGCCGCAATGTGATATTCCTGCAGCCAACATGTGCACGCTTTTGCCACAGAGTTCAACTCCTTTTGCGTTTCAGAAAGATGTGTGACAATGCGGTGGTGCAAAAGAAACCACACAACCAAATTTGGGAACTCGCAGCTTGCCACGCACGCACAAACTTCCACAGTGTCTCCCAATACAGGTATCGACCGTTGCTGGTTGGATGGCGTTGTTCACCTGCTGTAGCCATTTAAGCGACCCAATTTCATTGTTGTGTGTTCAGATCACAAATTGAGATGGAATTTTCACAATTTGTTGCTCGACACGTTGCTTGCCAGGACTCCGTGGAATTTACAGAGGAGTTGCGTGAAACGATTGTGCATCAAGTGGCCAGATGAGTTGGTGTGGTTTTTCTGCAGAGGCAATCAAGGTGTCGGAAACCGTGTCAGCGATGACAACCAGACTTCTGTTCAATGATCGGAAAATCGTGACTCGCATCACCAAAAAGCGTGATCGCAGGAGTTCCGTTTTGATAAAACCTCTGTTTCCTGTACCTGTTTTGATGTACACGTGAACTGGAGAGTGATGATCAAAGGAAGGTGATGAAGGTACGTCTGTCTTTGGAGATCAACTCGGATCACCGTACTTCGAGAACAATGTAAACATTTCCGATCCATCCAAACACAACAAAAACCTTTGTTGTAGAGTGCTGACACAATTCAAGTGGACTCTATGATAACATTCCTTCTGGCTCAATCCATTTGGGAAAACAAATGCTCAACAAACCCTTTTTGTACTTCACAAACAGAACCTTGCGCTCACTGTGTCGCGCCCACGATGTCGGGATCCCAGGTCGGGTTGACACGGTCGATTCCTGCTTGTGTCACTGCAGTGGTGTTGTTATCAGGTCAGTTTTGTTCAACCCAACAAGTCTATTCGACATAAGCGCACACGGCGAATCAAGTGAGAGTTCACGAGAATCTAACTTCGACTTGTTGATATTTTCAGCCTGCATGCAGACCGCCCGACCTCCAGAATGCAACTACCACTTTTTGATCCCGGACGACCCTCCTTATGCTGGAAACATCTCCAGCTACAACTTTCCTTTCGTCTACCAGAATCATCTCACCTGCAACTACGCCATTCACTTGCCCAGCCACCTCGCCAAACAAGCGGAAAACTATCAACTTTGTTTCACCTTTTACCGGTGCGAATGAAGCAGACAATCTATGGACGGCTGATGCCAACGCAGAGAATGCTTGTAGTCGGTCGTCTTCAGTCTTTTGTGGTCCTTTCGTTCAGGTTCGATTTGGAAGACTGCTATGACAAGTTGACAATCTTCGGGGACACGTTCAGTGACACGTTTTGTGGACATGGGCGTCTGGATTCACCGAGGTCGGAAACATCGACTCGCAGCACGTGGAGCGAACCCCTCTGCTGTGAGTACAGACGCGAAACCAGCGGGACGCGGCTGCAGATTGCTTGATCTGACGGTGCGAAGCTACTTCCTGCACGGCGCTCTTGCCCCTTCCCCAGAATACTGGACTATTCCAAATTTCTTCGGAACCTGTGTCAGCACCATATCGCAGGCTCTTTCACGAACCCTCCAGACCACCACATCCCAGGTTCCTACCACTCAAGAAACACCCAACTCCGCTCTTCCGAGCAGTTTTGACAAGCCAAGATGATTGAAATTGTAGAGTCTGTCCCAACTGTTCCCAATTCCTGTGATCTAGCACCTGTGGTTTCTAAGCGTGTGGTCCCGAAGGGTGTTGCCACAGGCTTAGTGTAATCACCATCAGTCTGTATGTGGACATGTTGAGTGAGGGGGGGGGGTGAACTCAACATGGTGAAAATCAACCAGGATCATTTTCAGGCCATTTTAAGCATTTTTGTTTTTTTTTGGGGTATGTTGAGTTTGGGGGGGGGGGGGGGCCCTAAAAAAAAAAGGGGAAATTGAATTTGGGGGGGGGGCAGGGCCCCCCTAAGTAAACAGGGGTCATCACCAAATACTTAAAATGGGCTGAAAATGATTCTGGCAAAATTTCATCAACTGCGAACGTTTCTATGGACCACACGCTTTTTAGGCGTAGCCTTCTTGTTTTGCTGTTAAAACGTATTCACCGAGCCCGAAATGGCCAAGTTGAGTGTATTTTGGCACCAAACTGCGTGGTGTGTACAAGCCAACTGGTACGACTTCTTCGTTGTGACACAGAGAAGAAAGCAAGCCTCTGAATTGCAAGACAGATACAACTGCCCCATGCAAGGGTCTGGATTCAAGCTGATTTGAATTACCTGCAACTTACACACACACGCACACACACACACACACACACACACACACTAAAACTTCACAAATGAATCCGCAACTTCTGTATCGATGTTGTCAATGCCATGCTGTCTCCTGGCACCACCATAATTTGCAAACATGAAGATCACCCACGATCTTTTGCTGTTCGCTGTTCAGATGGTCTTGAGAAAGACGCAGTTGGCGAAGAGGCGTACCTTCTGCTTCGCTTCGTGTCCGATTTCCACGAAGCACGACGAGGCTTCCACGCTCAGTACAACCTGACGTCCGTCACCAGTCCTCATGTTACAGGTATAAGAGCCACAAGTTTCTGCAGTGACGCGCAGATTGTTCCTGTCTCCATACGGTTTTGCATTTATGAAAACCCTACGTTTCCATGCAGTGAATTCGAACGAGTCCTGCACGAGCACAACGGACAGCGAATTCCGCTGTTTCGACCGCAGCTGCGTCTCGGTGAACGACACGTGTAACGGGGTCTGGAATTGCCTCGACAACTCAGACGAGACATTCATGCATGCTGGCTGTCGCGAAGACCTCGGTAGCTATTTGGAAAATTTTGGAGCTCTTGGAAAAATACGTGGAGGCATTCTTGCAACTTGGCTGATGAATGAGTTTGTGGATCACAAAACGTGCGTGTGTGTTTGCAGTTTTCCCAGCTCGGGAAGGGTGGATGTGTGACTTTGACAGCGGGGATCCGAAGGTCTGTGGAAATTTTGAACTCACTGGATGGCGAAGATTCTCTCCCACGTTGTCCAATGATGCAGAATACGAGCCAGATGTCGACCACACGACAAACACACCAGACGGTGAAAGTTTATGAATGTTGTCGGATTTGTGAAGTAGAAGTGCCCACTGCCCACTCTCCCACTTCAAACAAAGGATCTGACGATTTTGATTCTTCCCAGGTTGGTTGTTGACAGCCGACTTCACGCAGCAAGCGTCAGGCACAGCGGAAGCAACGTTTCCCATCAGAAAACTGGAAGACGAGAACTACTGCCTGAGCTTTTGGTACCAGATGCGAGGAAGGGACGTTGGTCAGTGAAGTTGCTCTCAGCAGTTTGCCTCTCCTGTATGCATAGCTTTGTGCAGTGCAAGAGAAGAGAAGACAGAGGTCTTGAGCCTGTGCTGGTTTCAGGTCATTTCAATGTGTACTGGGGTTCTCCGGACAACGGCATACCCATCTGGGGTCGCAACGGTACAACTGGATACCATTGGCAGCACGCTCAGATTCCTGTGTCCAGACCTTCACTCAGGGATAGCATTGTAAGTGGACCACTGGATCTCTAATTGGCTCAGATCCATTGATTTCAACACAAGCAAGGTCTTTTGAGAAATTTTCTACAATTTGTTGTTCAGGAAATTGTATTCAGAGCAACAAGACGGAACAGTGCGAGAAGCAAAATTTCCATTGATGATTTCACGCTGCTCAAAAGACACTGCGACTTCCTTGGTGAGTGCCTTATTCCTGAACAGATCTTCTGCCCTTGCCACTTTGCCACTTCTGTCGCGCATCCCGTATGCATACTTGTCCTGATGGCCGGAGAAAATGAACCAAAATGTGACACAAAAGGGACTTGTGTTGCAGATGACATATCGTGCAATTTTGAGACGGAGAATATTGGTGAGGAGTCTGCTACATGCGGGTGGACGCCGTTCGACAACGCGTACAACTTGACACAAGGCGGTCAAAATCAGTGGAGAATAGTCCCAGCCAAGACTATAGACAACTATGTTGTGTACCCTGACAGAAGCAACAGTAAGACTTTCAGTGTACCCTGTCGCTGTTTTTCACAGGCGCATCCTTTGGAGTGGCAATTGGTCGATGCTTGAAGTTCTATAGCAGGATGTCAGGGCCCACTTACATTCTTAGCAGGAGAAGGGGGTGGGTCAGGACCCACTTTTGTTCTTGACCCTTCCCCCTTGTTGATTTTTGGTTGTGTCCCAGGGAGCAGTACCTGTCCCATTTGGGTGGTTCTTGGCAGGGGTAAGGGGCAGGACCGGCATTGGTAGACTTGCCTGGCTGGGGTAGAGCACACCTACTCCCCCAGGTTTTTCCCACCCAACCACCCATGTCGACAATTTCAAATGCCTCCGCACTCGCCTGTGTTCAAAGGTCTGCTTTCTTGTTCATTTGAAATGCGTCTCCAAAAGTTTGTACAAGAAAGAATTTCAAACCTTCCCCGGGAACTCCAAGTGACATCAAGAACACTCGCACGAATGCTTGAGCTGGATGAATTCTTTGTCATGCACCGTTTGCACAGCTCTTCGAGGTTTGCAGGAAACAAGGTGTTGCGCTACACGCTGGTCGCCAACAAACCGGGCGCGGCGTTCCTGAGGAGTCCAGTCGTGTCTCAGGGACTGAAGCAGCCTCATCGCACAGATCCACAAATGCGTGAATTTCAGGCCAAATGCTTCTCGTTTTGGTAATTTCTCTGAGAAGTTCCCTGTTCTTGTCAATTTCACTCCACCATTTGATTTTGTGAAAGTGTTTGTTGATGTGCTCGTTTTCAACTGCATTCACTCCACACGAACACCAAACTCTGGACATGTTGATTGTACTTTTCAGGTTTTACAGCACTTCGGCCGACATATCACTCAAATTCTATGCAAGTGACGGAAAAGGCGTCCCGTGGAACAGCATCCCGTTCCATACTTACAGCACAGGACGTGATAAAATTCGAACCTGGACCAGACTGAGAATCGATCTGCCAAACAGTAACAGACCATTCAGGGTAACATCACAAAATATCTTGATGTTAGTAGCGCCAAAAGTGAAGCAAAATGTTGCATAAAAGAGAAACCAATGACGACGGTGATGTTTTCACTTTGTTGCCGTGCAGTCATTGTAACATCACTCAAAATTTTGTTTGAAGAAAGGCAACCCAATTTTGAGAGTTTTTTTTTTCAAAAAAAAATCTTTGGACAGCCCTGTGAACAAAGTTGGATTTCAAACGACCTTTCCCCAGTGAAATTTCCTCAGGGACAAGCGAGTCTTTGCAGACAACACTGCAATATGCTTGTTGCAGATCATACTGCTTGTTGGGTACCGCAGCCACTCCTCAGAACATGTCTTTGTGGTCGATGAGTTCACTTTGGTTGGAGAAAGCTGTTCCTATCTTGGTGAGAAGGTTCAACCCAATTTGTTGATTTGGCGATAAATTTGGTGCTTTGTGTGTTCTGTCTGTGAATTTGAGGAATTTTTCCTTGGCATTTGTGAATTTAACAGAAACTCTGGCCTGTCCACCCGGATACTTCGCCTGCAAGACAGGAGGATGCATTCTGGAGAGAGATCGCTGTGACGGATTTGCCCACTGCCAGGACAAGAGTGACGAGTCTTCAGATTGGGCAGGGTGCGGTAAGTTGCACCGGCTTCTTGCCATGCAGGCTTGCACCTGTGACAACTTGATGGGCGTGCGAACTGCAGGCAAGGACGCTGCTGTGTCATGGGACATCCGGAAAGGGAAAGGTTCAATGGACTCGGTCTTCATTTGCAGGGGTTTTCCCCTGCCACATCTGTTTTCTATAACAGACTCGATCAAGATTTTTTATGCCGCCTGGTCCTTCACGGCGCCAATCTGTGACGAACAAAGTAGGTAACAATGATTGCAGGTCACTGCCGCGAGTCGTACTTCCGCTGCGCGACCCAGCTCGATCACTGCGTCCCTCGTTCGTGGGTCTGCGACGGGACTCAGGACTGCGACGACCGCTCGGACGAGAGGGATTGCGCCACAGGTGAGGCTCAGGCTGTGGTCAACCCAATGTGAGGAGCCATTGCTGATTCAGAGGTCCTGAGTAGAACTTTGCCACTCCTCCGACGTCAGAAAATTCGGCCTCCCTGATATTCCATCACAGGCGCATGTTGTGTCACAACACCAGTTTGTACTTTTTCCTGACCAAAACCCATTTTCTTCGGAGCCAAAACTAAGATAAATTTTGGTTCGAAAATTATCCTGACGGTGTGTTTTCGTTCATCTGAACAAAGTTACTTGAACGCCTTCTCCACCTGTCAGTTTGTTCTTGTTTTTGCAGATAGAGTCATGGTTCCCCCTGCAGCCATCGGAGCAATTTGCGCGGCTGCGGCGATCGTCGTCTGCTTCGTCGGATTCAAACTGGTCTACGCTTTGTGGAAAAGGCATCAGATTTTGAGCTCCCGGAGGACAAGAGCAAACTCTGACTCCGCCTCTCGGGATGACCAAGAAGACTTTGACCCTGTAGTTTTTCAACCACCTCCAAGCTATGCGCAGTGTGTCACTAACCCAGCGTTCACCCCCGAGGACAGCTTCAAACCTCCGGATTTTCAAGGCTTGAGTGGTCGTCCTGAAGGACCACCTCCACCTGCGTATGATCGCATTTTAAGCGGCGAATTCAGGGAACTGTCGGCAGCGGAGCTGAGGCGAATGATGTCATCCCGCAGTGCCCAGATGGTCACAGGGGATAGAAACGTCGTGCACATGCCGAGAGAACTCAGACCCAACAGATCGTCAGCGAGAAACAGCGATTCTCTCTCCGCTCCTCGCCAAAGCGAGGCTCCACCAGCACCGTCCGGCTTCACGGGACATGCCAGTGACGGCCTTGAATCTCAAAACCATTCTGGATCCAATTCGCATGAAGGTCATTCAGGCTCCACCCACCAACAACTCCCCAGCAGTATTGACAACATAGTGACGTCGTACGAGCCTTTTGGAGAGATAAATCCTGCCTTTTCACATGATGAGTTTGATGACATTTTGTCTGCTATGCAACTTTCTGCTGAATCTCACTCTTTCCCCGTGGCAATCTCAGGTAACAGTGATTTGCACGTCGAACCTGACCCAAGTGTTGCAGGTCACAACACAACAGGCGTGTCAGACGTCCAGGGAGAGGTGGAAAATGCAGGAAGCAGTACCTCAATAAGTGGAGAAGGGCAGTCAGGTGTCGGGAGCAGAGTCTTGGACAGCCCAATAGACACTGTCGCTGCCTCATTGCACGGCAATGAAGAAGGGACCCAAGACCCCACATCTGCTGAAAGTGTGATGACTTGCATTCAAAGTAATCAAGGTCCGAATACACGGGAAATTTTGCAGTTAGAGAACCTGGAGGATGTTACGGAGACGGTTGTTTGATACGCGAAGTCTTGGTCGGCCAGGTGAATTAAATTGTCCGAAACGTAATTCGTAAAAACAACAACGGGAGGCCTGACCCTTCAACTCCCAATCCTGAGTTTAAAAACCTTTGGTCACTGGAATTGTCCGAGGCCATGCTGTAGTCCAGACTTCCTGCCCCCCTGCCACTTCATTCCACCAATTATTTTCCCTCTTTCCCTCTCCTTCAAATTTTGTGCGGTGCTCATCAAAAACGTTCAAAAGAATCAGTTTCACAAACCGCGTTTGGACTTTTCAACAACGCCACCTCATCGGCGTTTTTGTCATTTATCTTGTTCAAACGCAGCTTTAACCGAGCCAATTGTTGATGATTTTCGTGAAATTTTGCTGTTTACTCAGCGCGTAAATTGCGTTTTGGTTGAGAAATTCTACATCTTGTTGTTGTACTCTTCGAAAATACCACTTTTGTGGTTTTGGTTATTAATCAGCGGAAAACAATTCGTTACTCGACACCAAGTCAATGGAAAAGCTGAAGGCGTTTTGTCCCATCAAAATATTGAAACTCTTTGTTTGCCACTGTTGTGTCAGACCAAATGGCAAGTTCTGAAATTTCAGTAAAATCTTTGTTTATTCACAGTTTGTGTTTTGTTTAATGTATACAATTTTGCAACAAGTAAATCAATGTGTACAACACGAAAGCAATCAGATTTTCTCCCCGAAAAACACGCATTCATTCACTCCTTTATTTCCAGACGACCATCTCACGCTCGCATAATGCATGCGACAGAGAAAAGGTTCTTGCATCCACAAGCATTGCGTTGTGATCAGAGCAGTGCAGCCGAACCCCCCACAACAGACGTCGAAACAGAAGACTATAAAATCCAGATACTCGCACAACTGGCAGTCAGTCTTGGCGAGACAAACAATGAAATTCGGAGTTCCTGTTTGATTGTGATCAGAACCTGTAAACGAACATGTCTCAACGTCAGACTTCCGGTGCAAGCACAGAAGCCTTTGTTCGTCTGCAAAGTTTGGTCTTCAGCAAAAAAACCCACGGTTTATACACAAGGCAGAACCACCACTCATGCGGGCCAGCACTACACGAAAAAAGACAAAAGAAAGCAGACAAGCAAACAAAACAGAATCACTGCATTTTTGGAAAACAATTACGAGGGTGATCCAAAATTCCCTGAGGTTAGACTGTCAGAAACTATTCACTTCAGATCGTTGTGCTGTTGCATGAAGGTGACGCCGATACGTACAGACCAAAATTTAGCTTTGTGTCCGTGTTTGGGCTGTGCGGGAGTCCTGTGTGTGTGTGATTTTTGCCCACTGTTTTTGCAGGATAATGACAACAACCTTTTTCTAATGGTGAGTATTCTTTACATTCAGACACAAAAACAAATCCATAATTTTGGTGTCAACATCTGAGCTGAGCGGAGGCGCAGGCAGAAATGCCTTTTGGCTGGCTCCAGAACAGCCAGTGTTGCGTCGAAGAGAATCGCGTTGAATCAAGCAGGTACATCAATTCACGAGGGTCAACGCGAACAACGCAGACTGCGACTTACGATACTGCTGGGTTGTTGTCCTTGTGCGACTTGCGCACAATATCACTTTCGAATCAACGAAGAATTAGACCAGAAATGTTTTCCTCAATGTCCTATTGTGTCAAACGAAATACGAACTTCAGTCGTGATTTTCTACTGTCAATGAGAAACTGGTGGATTCAATAAGCCTTATCATCATCAGACAGAGCAGCCGGATCGTCCTCCTCGTGGAACGAGGCGACCGCATCCCGACCTTCCTCGGAACCTTGTCCAGAGTCCGTGTCCCTATCCCTCCGCTGTTTCTCTTCTCGAGATCTCCTCCTCTCTTCCTCCCTCCGTCGCCTTTCCTCCCTCTCTCGTTCCTTCCTCTCCCGCCTTTCGTTCCTCCTCTGGTCTCTGTCTGATGATTCTGAGCTGAAAGTCAAAAGAATTCGACACTTTCATTTCTTCAGTGGATCTGCACTTTTGAATGACATCAAAAACAAATCTGAGGGTGAACCAATTTTAAGCCACAGGTGGTTCGTCACTACAACTGCGCAGGACACGAGAGACCATGCAGCACAGTTGATACTGAATGTGTCTTTTCTCCTGAACAAGGAATTATTGCAGTGTTTGGAACAAATTAGGAAACAACGACGCACTCAAAAGGCCCAATTCAGTCAGTATCAACAGTGCGTACAAGAGTCATTTGGAAACATGTGCTGGATGCAATTCACAAACCAGTACAGCGTACAAAGCAACAGTCGAAAGCAGGCAAATGCTTCAGATTTACGGCCAGTACCTCACACGGTATGCGAAAGGAATAATTCTGAAAGTCTTCAGAGCACACAACCAAGTGCTCACAAGTTTGCCAACCGCTTATGTTTTCAACCGACACTTATTTAGAGATAATTGGTCTCTCGTGTGCATGTACTGAGTAAACCGCATCCAGAAGTTGAAAAAGAAATTTTGAAGCTTCAAGCAACTTACGTTTAATGCTGAACGATGACGTCTTAGGACTTTTCATCGTTCCTAAAAGTTTCAAACAAAGCAACTTTCAGTGCATTGTCACGTTTGTGATGCTCATCGCTGCTGTTGATACTGACCACACTCTTTTGTGAAGAATATCAACACGTTGTTCAGAAAGAGTCAAAGCGGGAGGTTGTGAAACTATATCAAAGGTGTCAGTCACACTATTCACACACACACACACACACACACACACATACACAAAGTCATTTGGTTGTTGTCTTCGCCACTTGTCTCGTGAAACACATGATTTGCTTGGTCAACGTGCGCGCAACACGCTCGTATTGCAAGGCCACACTCCCTCCCCGAACAAATCAAACACACTTTGACAGGAAAACTTTCATTGAAAAGTAAAGACTGCACACAGATGAACTCTACCTTGACGAGGAATGTACCTCAACAAGTTTCAGGTCGAGTGAACAAATTGCGCAAGAGATTTTGTGAGCCAAAATGCTGAAAAAAGGCTCGAAACACACAGCGACGCCCAGTCGGGCGTGTGTGTGATTGTGCGTGTGTGTATGTGTAAAGCGTTTGGTTTCGAATCAGGGGTCTTTGTCACTGATCAACAACACCCTGGTTCTGTGACAGCAAACGTCAAAGCACCACACAAAGTTCTTCTTGATTCTTGAAGTGACTCATCTTCCCAGCCAGTTATCACACTGGTCCTTATCATACACTGTGATTTGGGTTCAAAAATTGGCAAACCACTTTCTACTTACTTCTTCGAGGGGAGTTTGGGTGTTTTCGGGGTCCTTGTCAACGCTACGTAGATGGCATTCAGAAAGAAGATTTTTTATTCCTTCCCGAGGAAGAATTGGACTGGGTGCAACAAAGGTTCTTTCCATCCTCATTGTCCAAAAAATCTTTTTTTCGCGGTTGACCAGTTTGACTGGATGGTTCAAAGTGAGAAGCAAGGAGACTTACTCGCGCCGGCAGCAGCAGACGACGATGATGACCAACGCAACAACAATGACGATCAGAGCGAGAGCTCCCAGTCCGATCAGTATCCAGTATTCCACCTTCAAACCTGCAAAGTTTTGCACTCTCGTTGGTTTTTGTCAAGGCAAAACTTTGCAAAACACCGGCAGAAATTGCACGAAAGATGTAGTGCAAACCTACCCAGTGGGCCCTCGTCGTCGTCTTTGTCGTCAGGGTCCACAGGTGGTACTGCAACAGAAATGTTTGAAAACATCAACATTGAGAACTAGTCAATATGGTCCTCCTCTTGCTGTGAGGACCGCACGATGAGTTTCATTCTCCCGCCGGAGCCTTTTGAACGACAGTCTGTAGAGCGAGAGTTGTGGATGAGGCCACGGCCACAACGGCTTCGTGGAGTCACTCAGGAGAAGACTGCTGCTGCATGGTCCAAGCATGAACCTGCCGCAACGGCCAAATAATGAAGTGACATAAAATTTTGCTGGCTGCAGTTTTTTCAAGTCGTTTCACAGCAAAACTAAACAATAACGCCGCGCAACCTGGTGACGACTGTCCCGACGGCTGATTCGAACGCTTCCTGGGAGCAGTGTGATCGTTTGACAGCCTCACTGATGGTTGATCAGTCAGATCATGATCAGGACCATGCAAGTTCTGTGTGAGGTCACAAGGGTTCGCAATGATCGTTCCGTGGTTTTTGAAGAATGCCCCGCGAAGAGAAAAAGTCTATTGTTTCCAGGAAACGGTGCTCTTGTAGTGGCACCTCACCTCTTTCCCAGCTGAAGACTTCGTAATGATCGGAGTGGGTGGCTGGCAGGAGGCGATCCCCACCATTTTCTGCTGACAATATTGGCTGGAAGTTCGCGTAACTGTCTTCGAGCCTCCTCATGACTGTGTCCGTGTTGGTCTCACTGTTGTTGGCAGCCGGCTCCAGTTGTCCCAAGACCAGAGTGAAGCCATCCGGTGGTCCAGGATCCGGGCGCCCTGCAAAGAAATGTTGTCAGAGTGGAGTCAGAGTCCTTGACTTGTGCACCCAATCCGTTGAGGCACAAATTTAGGCAGTTGTTACGTTACCTGGTTCGTCCTCGGTGTCCAACACGTCCAGATCGCTAGCAGGCCGAGTCACGCGACTCAGCCGCACATCCGTGTGTTGACTGAAGTAGTTGCGGAAGGTTATGATCAAGGCAGTGATGTTGTTGAGGTTGTTGAAGCTCGTTCTGAACACCATGCGAAATTTCACCAAAGAATTCGGGTTCGGCGGGTGCGTTGTGCCGGCTGAAACAAGTTGTGTGGAAAACGTTTTGACCAGTTGGCACAGAACACATCTCCCACCAAGGCATAAGGCAAAATAGAACATTTTTCTGACGAACTGATTCCGAAACATGTGTTTCGCAAAACAAAATGTTGTTCTTGATGTTGTTCTGGGTCGCACTTCCCACTTCTTGCACTCACCAGTTGTTGGAGATGTTGTTGGGACTGTTGTGGTCGCATCAGCTGAAAAATATTCAACAACTTGTTGGGAAAGTCGCTCTGAAATCAGTGCCCTTTCTACTTGTCAAATCAGAAAAACTGGATTTTATCCCATTTGGACACCGCAAATATGTATTCCCGGCACCCATCTCCTCCAGACCCCACTGGGCCCAGACTTCCTCACGACTTTGCAATCATTCCCTCCAGATACGGAGGAGATACCTCCTTTCACTCAAACACAACTGCTTTTCCACGCACCGACTTTTCTTCAGTCAACCCTTCCCTCAAGACAAAGGTGACATGTGTTCCAAGCACAGCCAGTCAAGACATGCAGGACCTGGTTTCCTTTTTCTGAAGATGCCTTGAGCGTTGGATGACGTTCGCACAATGCATCCTGCTTGTCGCTCGTTGAATTGATGAGAACAGCGGCGATTGCTTTGGCCCTCGAAAACCACTCTCAACAAGTGTGAATTTCGAAGAACTTACTGCAGGTTTCTCTTTTGTAGTGATCGACGAGTCCATTTGGGTCTGACTGTCGCACGATGGAAGAATAAGCAGCAGTGTGGAAGTAACAGTGCACGGGACCTTGCGTGTTGAAATCGACCGCCGTGCAACCGTTGGGGCCTGGGGTACGAACATGGGCACTGCATCCTTCCTGCAACACCCAACGTCTTGATTCAGCAAACAAAAATGCTCGCGATTTTTGACATAAAAATCGTAAACGGAAGAAAAGCCCATTGCCTGGTGTCACATTCGCATTCCGTTTAAGGCACACTGGTCCGATCTGAGGGTCATGGCATGCAGCACGTGTGTCGACTCGATGCTGGACAGCGCGTGTTCTGACGCACCGTCCTCACACACAGATGTTTTACACGGACATTCTTTTTTGCTCGGCGAAGTTCAAAAAGACATTCATTACTAAAAAACAGTTTCCGACAGTTTGACCTGTTCACTTGTCTCCCATTGCTTGGGTTTTTGGGGAGTCTGTTTTGTTTGTCAAATAATCTGTGTTTCAGATACAATCTGTTTGTTTCTCCTTTTCTGTTCTCTTTCTGGTCAGTCAACATGAAAACCAACAAAACCTGCAGCCACTCGAGGGTTGCTTGGACCTTTGTGTACAGCAGGATTTGCATTTCACATTCAGTTTGTCTGAACAAACCTGAATTGTGCGTGTTTATCATTTTGACGCTGCTGCGTCGAACCACGCGCATTCCAACGCGCCAAGCCGACATTACTGAGTCAAGTTTCGTGTGGGAGGGAAATTAGTGATTCAGAGGATTCACTGGAAACATGTGGGATTTGAACAATCGAACTTCAATTCGTTGGGGACAGTGTATGAGCTCCGAAAGCTTCAAACAACTGCGTGGCATTCTCCCTTGGATCAACTGAAGAGCGCTCGCAACGTATGTCATCGGAACTTTTCTCTGGTGTTTTGGAGACACAACAGATTCCATACCAAACAGAGCCTCAAGGTGTTCAGGCCGGTCTCAGGCTGTCCACCCTGAGCGAAGTGGCGTGCGAACTTTTGGTACTTCGAGTTGTCCACGCAATCTGAAATTTAAAGAAAGTTTAAATGCTGAACCATGGCAATCTCCCGTCTCATTGTTGCTCACCCACCCTGATTATTTTGCTCATACCTTCCTTTCTGTTTCCAACAGTTACTGCACACCAGAGATAATAGAGAGTTTTCAAGCAATGGTGTGTTCTCACTCAACAAGAACACACCACTCATCCAGGGTAGGGTGAGTATGGAAGAGTGTGAAATGCACCAAGCTGTCACACCAAAAGAGGTTGTACCTGAATGTTGCTCAAAAGGTCAGGAGGTTTTTCTCCATGAGTGTGAGATGCTGATGGTTTGTGACAATGGATGACGGCAGGTGGGGTTGAGTGAAGCAGGATGAGCATGCTGGTGTATTGGCTCACCCTCATCCTGCGTGCATGAGTGCTCTTGGGCGAGGTTGGATGAGAAGACACACAAATGCTCACCCACCCAAGCCAACCTCACCCACATACCACACCTGCCATCGAAAACCCACACCCTTTGCAGCAAAACCTCTCCACACCTTTTGAGCATGGATCCTTTTGATGAACGTCTTGGCACACTGAAGTGTATTTATTTTCTCCGTTTTGTCGTCTGTGCAGAAATGGATCCACACCGTACACATCCAATTCTCATCCAAACTTGTCCAAACTCTTTCAGACAAGTTGGGACAACAAAAGCTCTGGATGAGTTTGCGCATGTGACCTTGCTTGGAGCCAGAAGGGCTGTCTGAAATCACCATTTTCAGTATTCTGCCCCAACGGCACATGCTGTGATGCCTGGACAGCCCTTTTCTAACAGAGGGGAAGAAGCTTTGTACCGTTCACACTATCAGCCTGATTGACCATGCTACACGTATGCTTATGTCTGGACAGACCACAAAACAAAAGCATACTGGTGAAAATACGGTCCACTCACAAAGTGGATGCGCAAAATAGCCTGGTGCTGTGAAATAAGACGAGAAGGTGCACCAAAAGACCTGCTTCTAAATTCCAGATTCTACTCACCAGGCAGCCCAGTGGTTGTACGCGAAGTTGTGGTCCTCGGTGTCGCCCTCGGTGTCGTCCTCTGCTCCGGACAAGGCGCCTTTGTGAAGTGGGTCACTCCGGGCGCCCACGATGTTTGCGGTGAGAAGGTGAAAAACCAACACGTGGACCTCGTGTTGTCAAAATCTACTGCCATGCATGCAGACGTGACGCTGCAGTGTTCCTGTTTTCAAAATATGAACAACAATCTGGCTGGATGCTGAAACATGTTTGCTTTGCTTGTTTGCATGTTCGCTCCAAATCTGAGAGACAAGTGGGGACATTGTTGTCAGGTTCAAGGTTCTGATGACCACTGATTTTCAAGAGCTGGGACCCTTGATTGCCACTGAGTTGCTGTAGAGGTGGCGAATTACACTTCCCCTGGTGGTTGTCAAGAAGTGATCAGGGTTGATGTCCAATGCACAAGTGTCAGTGGTTGTCAGTGGTTGTCCCCCAACTGTGGTTCCTGGTCGCGTGGGTCCTGAGCCTTGAGTTGCGACGCACTGATGTTCTTTCTGGGTCGAGTCCCCCTCATCCTTGTGGCCTTTCGACCAACCAACAGAAATGACCTCTTACCAGGCATTCTTCCACTGTGTCGTACAATATTTCAGGGGTTTGTTGTTGTCCACCCTGTGCGTTGTAGCCAACAAGTCTTGCAAATTTAAAGTTCCCGTAGCACCTGTCTGGAAACACGTCAAGTGAAAACAAGTACGTGCAGACGTCTACTGTTTGTCAAAAAAGATATCAAAGGTCAACGTGTCCCCAGCTTCACGTGTCCAGTGTTTGGGCCAAACGGTTTTGTTTCTTGACCAGGGACATTCTCCAGGGCAAAAGGAGCATTTTGATGAAAATGCATTGGATTGCATTTGTGGGATGTGGGGATGACGGGGGGGGGGGGGAGGGGGGAACCCAAATGGTTTTGTTGGTTTTTTTTTTAAACCAGGAACATTTGCTTCAGAAAACAAATAAACCCAACGGAAAAGCGTTGGATGAACCCCCTGCAAATGCAACTGGAATACACATACATACAAACACACAAACCGAACAGCACAAAAACAAAATTTTGCACAAATGAGCTGGGCCGCAGGCATAAAAATAGATACCTGTGGACTGACATCTGGATAACACTGTGTTGCTTGTGAAACCACAGCTGTGACCGGCCAGAGTTTCACAATCCACTCCAAGGGTAGATAGTTGTTTCGCAATCCACCAACAGAAATGTTTTGATTGTGAGGATTTGACAAACTTTTGGAGGAAATGATGTGAAATTCACCAACATGCTCGCACCATTTCCTTTTTAAGAATAGATGTTGGTGTCGGGTTGGTGAAGGTGAGTTTGACCAACCCACTCTGTTTTTCAAAAAGTCTTTCCTGCCAGATGCCGGATGTGGTTCTTCAAAATCAAAACAGAAATCGAGACGAACTCTTATGTTGATCGACAGCTGCACACAAGTGTTTCGTGCATGATAAACGACTTTTTGTTGCAGGATTGATGGCACTTTTGGAAAAAAGATTAACTTCGCATTTTGAACAAGGAAATTTTAGATTAGAAGCGCGCAACGCTTTTGACATTTCACTTTTCAAGGTCGGATAAATTCTGGTCATTTTCCTACAAAAGTTTCTCATATGGGGCATTATTTGTGACAATGAAAAATTGTCAACCGCTTCCTCAAGTATTTCTTACACACTGCTGCGGTCAAGACCCTTAAAATGGATGATGCTTACCAACTGGTCGAACTGTCACTGCAAAAAAGGAAACAAAACAGTGAAAGGTGTGAATTAGTTTCAGCAGCTGAATCCAAACAGGCAGTTGCTCTGTGCAGTGCACCACGAAATTTCCCTTTCACTTCAACATTTTTCCTCACTTCACGCGCACTTGTGGTGTGTCAATCGATTGCGTGATGGTTAAATTTCCACCATTTGAAAACACTGAAAGGTGCGTTAATTTCGACCAACTTGTGATCAAGCAAACACAATGAGATCAAGTTGGCATTTCACACAAAAGAAAAACAAAGTGCTTTTTCACTTGGTGAAATTTTTGTCAATCAAGTTTTGTCAAGGAGTAAAAATTTAACTTGTTCCTGATTGTGAAAAAATAGAAAGAAAATGGACAAAGCGAAGCAAATAAGAGGGCACGGGAACCCCTTTCTCAGAAGGCTAATTGCTTGTGTTGATCGTACACAATAAAAACTGAAGCGTTCTGACCCCGAGATCCACCAGGTTTTGGCGCTGGTGTGACATTTTTGCTTGTTTGTTTGCTTTGTTCTCTCGCTCGAGTCGTTGCGCTGAATTTGATTCCGACGGCGTTGGCAAATGTGCTGATCACCAGCGACAGACAATCTTACCTGAAAATGCTAAATGATTTCCATTGAAAATCGTCAGCATCACGCAAAGTAAAGACTTTGCCGCCGCACTGATTTCCATGGTTCCTGTTGCCAGTTACAGGCACTCCTTTCCACCCACAATATCCTCACGTCAAAATGTGTGTTGTCACTGACCAATGGTCACAAAAAGAATCAAACAAATCCAGGTTTTATAAAAATCTGACTTTTTTGCGGTACTTCCTAGGTGGTGGTACAAAAGCTGAGGGAGGTTTTCTTGAGTCATGCGCATGCAGACACTTGTGTGAATACATGCACTGAATAGTTTTCCTTGCAGGACAGAATCACTGAAACGAAACCACGACCTGTAAAATATTATTGGCACAAATTCACCCATGCGCGGTCAAATGGAACCATACCTTTCATAACGTTGGTACGCACATTGGAGATACTCCCCACAAACAGGAATTCCCTTGGCCGGTTTGATGTCCCATATATATAATTGCGTCAAAACACACACACACACACACCAATGCGTGATCCTCACCACACCCACCACTGTGATATTTGATGCGTGGTGTTGTTTCGTTGAAGAGGAAAAAAGTAACGTGTATACATGCACTAGAAAATTTGTTTGCTTGACCGTGCACGAGCGCAATCCCCCTTGTTCTTTAAACCTGGAGCAGATTCGGGATTTAGACACAGACCCAACCTTTCAGGGAGCTTAACATTGCACCAAAAGAAAGTGGAACAAAATGCGTTTGTGGAGCAAAACTTCTGCTGGGATGATCCATCAGGGCACGTTTTTCAACCGTGGCAAACTTGAGGCAATTTCACCCTGGCGCATGCATGGCAGAATGGCAACAGTCTTATCTGAATCTGTGGGGTGGGAGTCTGTAAAATTTGGAGTGCACGCTCCGCTGAACAGATCGTGACATCTGTGGATCTCACAATGAACAACAATGTGCAAAAATAAAATGCCTCGGAAGCGCTGGGTCTATTTGTGTGCTCACAAAGATCTTCAGTTTAATTGACAAAGTGCAGTTGCAAACACACGACCCAGTCCAGAGGTTGTGTCCGCCTCGTCTGTTTCAATGTTTGTTTTGACAAATTTATTCACCATGAGTATTGTCAAAAAAATTATCGCGCACTCATAACCCGCACACATACACACACGCACACACACACACACACACACACACACACACACACACACACACACACACACCATGCATCAATCTTTCATATCATTTGAGTGCTGTCCACAGTGTGTCTTTTGTCCGTGAAGTCGACTCCAGATGCACATCAGGTCAGATAGATCTGTAGTGCCGCATGTGGAGTCTGTTCCCATTCAATGAAGAACTGGACTTGAAAATCCGTTTTTGGTTCAGCAACGAATCGAGAATTGACAAAAGTACTGAGAAAGAGCGGCCATTCTAATTTTCGACAGAAGACCACAACACGAAGTACATGCTCCTCTCAAAGACAGTTTGCTCATGTGGAACCGTCTCACGACGCTTTTTGTACCATGTTGCTCTGCTTATACGAATCCAAATATAGCACCATAACCTGTGAAGCTCGAATCAGTCACTTTCGTTGGAAAGCTGTCGTACCACGCGGATCAAGTCACATGTGTACGAAAATGATTCTTTGTCGTGATCCCGACGCCATGCAGAACGTGCGCTCGCACTTTTCCCGGAACTTTTCCAGGGGACGAGCTTGTCTTTTGTTCTCGAGGCATTTTTGTCTGTCTCGTTCACTGTGGTCTTCGAATCAAGTTTCAGATTCATCTTCATGATTCTTCGTTTCGCTTCTCTTCAAAATTTGACAATGCCATTTTCACTCAAATCGGTTTTGTCTTCTGCCAGAAGGCAAGAAAACAGTCAACAAAAAGTTCGAGAATGCTCGTACTGCATGCTTCAAGGACAATGTCTGAGGATTTCCTCAGAAACAAACGATGCTCAGATCAGAGAGACTTCGTGCGCACACTGACACTGCACGTGCGCCCTTTGCTTGTTTTCAGTTTGAATTGAACAAAAGGAATATCAAATTGCAAACCACAAACTCCGAGCAAAGACACCATCATGAACAACTGAGACACAGTTTAGGCCTGAGGCCAAGTCTTTTCACAGCAATATGAGCGTTTCTGTTTTGATAAACAGAAGAAGCTTCGGTCACGAAATCAGTTTCTTTGTCAATCGCACCGTGGACAAGCGGTGGAAAGTCACAACTGCTCGAAGAACCAACAATTGACCCTACACCTTCGAAGATTGTCATTCTTCAAGTTGTGTGCCAGGGGAAACCATGCTCCTTCGCTGGATGCTGACCAAAATCGTGTCTCACGAACAGAATGTGCCTCAACAGCACGCTGCAAAGAGCAATAGACAAGAGCATGTTCGTTCATGGATGTTCACACAGGGACAACAAATTTGTAATCCGTCAACATCCTTTTGCTCTCCGGAAGTTTTGTTCCGGTCCCTGAACACCAACACTAAAATGCACAATACGTGCTGGGTTACCTCAGATGACTTCCCGCTTCCCAGTGCTTTTGAGGACACAGTCCGTTGGAAATTGACCTGAAAAGGTAACATCTCTCCAGGAAAAAGAAGTTTGAACTTGGTTGTTTTTTTTTTGCATTCGCAAGTTTCTCAACAATTCCTCTACTGTGTTTTTCCTGGATCTGTCATGCAGCCGCACAAATGCACTGAACACAACGCACTATTGTTCTGTCTCTAATAGTGTGAAACCGGTGAATAAAGTCCGTTATAATCACGCGCAATTCTGAGTCATTACTCAAATGTCTGGCTGTCACACTCATGTGACAGTCTACCGAGTCAGGTGCGGCGGTCCGATAACCAACACAGACTTTTTGTGCCATGCTGTTAGGTCAACCAGAGGAGATCGCACTCTGTGCCTTGAGTACTCTTCTCAAACTCTCAGCCGCTTCCCTTCATCCGGGCACTTACACTCTCTCCACCGCGTTATGCATATTCATTG
>JAAUXT010096602.1_pt1 | contig 26584 bp, 28 predicted proteins | sample 7278171 | NCBI WGS metagenome assembly JAAUXT01 (sample SAMN14350112, study PRJNA611818) | marine sediment metagenome | isolation source: surface marine sediment (1.8m) | place: French Polynesia: Moorea | collected 2018-08
CAACCTGTCCCAACCCAACCCAACCTGTCCCACCCAACCTGTCTCAACCCAACCTGTCCCAACCCAACCCAACCCAACGTGTCCCAACCCAACCCCACTCAAGGGGGGGGGGTTGGGAGGGGAGGGGGCCAGTGGGGGGGGGGGGGGGGGTGGGTGGGGGGGGGGGCCTGGGGTGGGGGGCGGGGTGTTGTTCGGGGGTGGGGGGGGTGTTGGTTGGGGTGTGGGGGGTGTTGGTAGGGGGAGTGGGGAGGGGGAGTGAGAATTGATGACATTACTGACGCCACAAGGGACTTCGCACTGCAGTTGCCTTGAGCACTGCTTCTTATTTTTGTTGCGGTCGGGACGGCCCCGTGGTCAAGTCTTGAATCCACTCCTCAAAGCTTTCTTGACTCCAGATCGAGATTCGATCTACCTGTATCACTGAGAGCGGAAAAATTCGCGCCAGTCCCTGCAAATTTGAATCCGGCCTTGCTCCACACGTCAATTCCGTATTCTCTTAAAAGTTTGAAGGGTCAAGATTGAACCCAAATAAAAATCTGATCTTGCGATCAACCCTTCGAAATCTCGAAGATTCCGCTTGTGACACAGCAATTTTGCTGTCAATCGACACGTCAGACTCTCTAAACTGTCAACACCAGTGAGTGGAATCTCCACTGCAGTTTAAAAATTCTCACCTTTTGAAGCAGAATTTGATCCGCAGTCACACCAATCGTGAGACAAACACAAAAATGAGGGGATCAGTTGTCCTTTTCTTCAGTCAGGTGGAGTAAAGGAAACAGTCACAAACATCGGAAAATCTGATTCAATATCCAGTGTCAGCGTTCGACCGACTTACGTTCCATTTTTTTTGTGACGTCACCGTTGCATCTTGACGTCACACCCCGCAGGTCTCACCGCACACGTAGGCGTATTTTCAGCCTTTTCTTGGTGCGATTTCTCCGCAAGAATTTCAAATTGCGAAGTCCGTAAAGGACGAGCTTTATGGTAGTGAGGAAAGGTCAAAAGCATAGGCCAAGATAGGTGAAAAGTCCACATCATGGGTGCTGCCATCTTGGATTTTTGCACCCCCCATATTGCACCCCACCCATATTGCACACCCCATAATGCACCTCCCCATAATGCACCCCCCACATTGTGCCCCACCCATTTTGCACCCCACCCATATTGCACCCCCCATATTGCACCCCACCCACATTGCCTCTTTGTTTTGCTTCTGTGTACCTTCCATTGAAAACAAACAGATGACATCATCACTTTTGGTGCACGGACTTCGCAACGCATGCGCACAAGCACTGCTTCCCTTGTTGTTCAAATCGCCGCGGCCTCGATAAAGGTATTTTTTTCACTTGGAGTCAAACGTGCTCGGTTCAATTCCGCAAAATCAAAATGAAGAGGAAAAGTCTGTAGGATAATTTATTTTGTACGCCAGGTGCAAAGACAACACTATTTACAAACTATGAGGGTCATCAGTACAAAACAAATACATGACTCATAAAATGGTATCATTGTGGTTAAAATCATCTGCATGAAGAATGACAGCAACAAACAGCATGAAGTCTGTGCGAAAAACGTGCGTTTGATCGGTTGTGCAGTTACTCCCGCAGCATCCCAGTGCAATGCCAAATTCTTGGTGCATACAGCTTTCCATGGTCCAGTGACAGAATCACAAGCAACGAAGAGGAATGTGTGACCGACAGAAAGCATACTATTGTTCAATGCCGACACAAAACGCACCCCTTCCACTTTCACCCAAATTCCCTCTGGTTGTCTCCAGAAAACAAAGAAAAAACACATCCAAGCCATCAACTGTCTTGTCATTGCAAAATTGAATTTGGCCTTCGTCAATGCATTATTCAACGACCAGCAACTCTTTACGTACACAGTCGCAATCACAAAGTCAGCTGAGTTGTTTCTTTGACATCAACACAATTGTCATCTCACGATTTGTTGTCTCGAGGAACAAATCACAAAATTAAGCAGCTGATTATGGTTTCAAAAACAACTCACTGAAATCACGACATGGTTGATTTCATAAACTCACAACAGAACAAATCAAACGTTTTGAATCCACGTAAAACTTCTGATTAATTGTTCACAAGTTCAAAATTCAAATCAATGCACGAGTCACACTTGTTGAGGGCACTGCACTCTCCGATGCCGACATTTTGTGCGGAGTCAATAAAGGAAAACAAAGCCTCCAAAACAATGTTCAAAATCTTGTTTGATAACAATGACAGCACCAAATAGAAGCAGGATGTACAAAACAAACTACCAGAAAAGTTAGCACAATATTTTCACAAATCAGGTGTTTGAATCACAACCGTCACTGAAGGTACACAGTCGACACAACAGAACACACAAATAATAAAATGATAAAAACAGTGGTGGCAGGGAAAAAAGTGCAACGTTGACTGACAATGTCTCAATGTTTTGTTTCTGGCAAACTAAAAATGCTGACAAAAGTCATCTACACACATTCATGGTTCTTGACTACTAACAAGTGGGCAGTGTTACAATGGCAGGCGTCAGAATCACTGTTGATGCACATGGCACACGTACAAAGGATACTTGACTTGGAATTAGTTCTCTTTGCAATTGGACATCTTTTTGGCACCCCTTGCGCAAAGCCCCGATTTTCTTGCGTTGGCATTTGTAGAAAAAATAATGTCAAAACATTCATTAACACTGTTGTTTTTGGTGGGGCGATGCGGCAAGAGGCGCTCTAACAGAAGCCAGAGATCAATTTTAGTTGTTCCCATTTCGATAGTTAGGCAAGTCTCTCTTTATCGTTGTTACATCTTTCCCATTATTTTGTCTTTTGGATGCTGTACCCTTTTTTTTTAACTTCTTGAAACATTATGTAGGATAACAATGTCAACAATGGAAGTGGTTCTTGGGATTGTTCAATACATGCACCATTCTGGTCCACTTTGAGGTTCTGTGCTGCAAAACCATGACTGTGCAAAAACAGCGGTGCAACACTCTGTATGTATTGCTGCCTGTCACTTGTGTTCATAACAATACCCTTGTAACATGTCTACAAATTTCTGACGTTTTGTAAAAACATCTAAACGTTAAGACATTGTTCAATGGAATGCACTTTTCCACAATGTGTTTCGCTACGTTGACAATGTTGAAAATTCTGGATTGTTCACCGAGGAAACTGGGATTAAGATGGAAGATCCGCAGATGTTAGGTTTTGCGGAACTGCAGATTTGTGAACAGATTCATGTGTGTGGTGTGCTTGGACCGTCGTGAGATTGAGAGTGGAAAAACATCAGCGCCGTCTGAGCTCTGCTCGAACACAACCCCGACGAGTTGAGAGGCTCAACTCGTCCAGGGGAAGTGGAGCGGTGAGCACAGCTAGGCTTTGACGAGATCGGGGCCGCGCATCCAGTGACGCGCGCTGCCGGGGTAACCGTTGTTCACTGGAGCGTGGACGTTTGGCAGGAACGGAGGCGAGCCGCCGCCGCGCTGCGGGCCGAACTCGAAGGGCGGCGAGGCGCGGTGGTGATGGTTGTAGCTGTACTTGTTGTAGCGGCCCGGGGGCGGCGGCGCGTGCTGACGATGATGATACATGCGGTGCTGCTTCCCTGGAGAAAACGGGTTGTAGAATCCGTCCAAGACGACGCCAGCGTCATTCTTGGGCGACCCTGCGTTCACGCGAGAAGAAGACGCCTGTAGAGAGAGAAAGAAAACGTGTTATAATTTGCTGCACAATAAAGGCGTCAAACGGCACAACTTACGTGGGCATGAAAAATATCCGCAATGAAATGAGTCAACTTTTGAGCACTCGAGTCAACTTCCTGTGATAGCGGCTATTCTCAGAGCGGCTATTCTCAGACAAGATAAGGAGCAGTCTTCAGTTTCACAGAAACAGATCGCCGTCGTTTTTAGTGCTGACGTGTGTTTGTGACTGATAACGAGTCCGACCCACCTGCAAAACGTTTGACAAGGCCTGGTTGCGCTTCTGGTTGTGGTGCTCGAGCATCTGAGCAATGTTCATGGTGTGCGCTTGGTTGGTCGTTTGCCCATTTTTGTTGAAAGCCGCTATCGTGTGATACGTCGACCCCCACTGCTCGCCGATTCTGAGCACACAAAATTTCAACCGTTGTCAAGTTTTTAAATTTGTTCCAGACCTACATGTCGAACAAACGTCGTGCCACAAGCGTTCCAGGTCAAGCGTATCAACCCCTCCCACTCATCCCCTCCGCTTCTTCTCACAGTTCTATAAAATTTATTGTGAATGCTCGTGTTCAAGAAAATCTCTTTTCCATGACGAGAAAAACAAACCATTGCGAACAACTGCGCAGTTTGCACTAGAAAAACCCAAGTACTCCGACGGAACAAAGTCCAGCATCAAGTATCTTGTTGTGATTTGCGTTGCAACTTCCTTATCGCTTCCACAACATGCAGATTTTTGTTGCAGTCAAAACACGAATTTACTCTGTGTGCCTGTGTCAGTCCCCACGCAGACTCACAATCGCTCACCTGCAAGTGACCTCAGACGGATCCACCCACAGCGTAAGTTCATTATGCAGTTGCAGTTCGTTCAGTTTGAGTCCAGAATCGTCCAAGGCTTTTTGTAGCACTGGATCAGGCGAAACCCGATTCACTCGTATGCATCTGAGAAGTGGATACAACACGTCCAGATTTCGAGTCACTCGCGCACCAAGTCACCCCAACAACCAACAGCTCACAAACTGCCATCACACACAAGAGGTGAGCAGGTCGAAATCGACTGCGCAGAACGGAACGAAAAGTCGCGTTTCCGTCGAAAGTGAACCAACCTGTATGCTTGTCCTTTGTGAGGTTTGTCTTCGTACCAGTGATTCTTGAATCGTTCTCTCAGCAAAGTAGTGAGCGAATCGGAGAATTTCTCAAGGTGGTCCTTGACACCCGCATTGTCAGTGTCCTGAAAATGACAAGTTCGCGAATGCTTTGTTTGTGATTAACGCGTCATTGTGGCTCTGCACAATTATTAACCAATGAAAAACATGAAATCCAACACGCCACACAAGTGCAGGTCACATCCTGTTTTGCGTAGAAACATACGTTTGCACTTGCCACTGCAAGTTCTGCTCAAAAACTCAACAATACGCTCGTATCGTTTCAGTTGGTGCTTCTGCTGTCAAACACGGAGGCGGAGAGAATTCATTACCTCTTTGACAACTCGTGTTAAGAATACCACTGCTGCTGCTATTTCGTCTCTCATAATACGTGCGTGTGTGGCCGAACATAGATCTAAATGTCGAATTCAAGTTCCTTTGGATGTCTCTTCTGTCTCCTGGAAAACAGATGTTTGTTTCCTTTGCACTCGAGGCTGCAGCGAATAACAACACACCACTTGATACCTGCTCTTTTTTGCAGCCAACAAAGCAAAATCTAAAATGGCCACAGATCGATACTTGCTTTTGGAAAATGTCCATCTCATCCATTTGGCAAAATACTAGAAAATCGATACCAGAATAATAGCAAGACCCGTTTTTCATTTTCACATGGTAAAGCAGTAAGGCTGAATACGTGTGGGCACACAAAATTGTCACGAGCAAAGCTTCCACACACAGCTCACATTTCATGTAATTTGAGGTATTTATGAAAGTGTATGAACGGTTGAACATGTCGTCAGAAACCGACTGACGTCGAAAAATTCTGTCCACAGTTGAAGCAAGGATGATTTCCACTGAACATCTGACGCCCGACCACACGAGACATTGGTGTGTTGCTTGACACAGTCAGGTTACACAACACGAGGCGTTCACGTTTCTGTGAATCTTGAATTTTTCGACAGAAATCAAGTCGAGTCAAGAGCCCGACAACTTGAGGTGCACTGAGGTCAAGACAGAGGTGCAAAACAAATTTGTTACTGCTTTCGTTTCAAGAAATCTACGTATTGTGTGTGGCCTTGCTCTAGATAGACGTCCACGCTTCCAGGGCCTTTGATCTTGGTCTCGACATCGTAGATTCTGGATCTAGACGCCACAACCGGATGCAAAAACGAAAATTTGCTGATGATTTTTGTGTGCGTGTAGTTCTCGTGGGGGCTCTTTCACCTGCCGCAGCTCTTTCCAAAGGTTGTCGACGCCAGACACTTGTGTCGTGGAGTCAGAACTGAGAATGAAACTTGTCAATTGAGTTCCTTCGCGATTTCTTCACAAAATAACCATGCGGCGCAAATGTGTCGCAACTCTCCCAACATTCTTTGTTCAAAACACCATTTTTCTCGATGACAATTGTTCCACAAATGGTCAAAACTCCCACAAATTTGAGTCAAATCCCGTTCCATGCACAGCAGGGGCCTTAAGATCAACAAATCACTGACACAGGTGTCACAAAAAGTTCCACAAACCTTGTATTTTTCTCGAAAAGTTCACGTTGTTGCTGTTCCTTCGCGAAAATTTGCTGTGTGACCTCAACTTCCTGTTTTGACGTCACGGCAACAGCGAATCACAGCGCGCGGCGGGATCGAGGCTCCAACGTCACGTAAACACGTGAGTGGCGGGAATCTCCAACCTGGTTCTCTTTATTTTGCTCTCCTGGCAGTTTTGGCACATTTGTGTTCCACTCTTTCATGTTTGACCTTGAAATCAACATTTGTTGGGCGCATTGAGTTTTCCTATAAATTGTGCAGTTTTCCTTCAGCACAGGCATTTTTTTCTTGTGCGCCGCACTTTTGACACCCCTTCCAAAGAGGAACGGATTCGTGATTGTCGCCAATCCCCCCGCCTCCCCCACCGCCATAAACCTTCCCTTGGGGCGACCAAAGCTTGGGGTGCGCGAGAACCAGGTTGGTAGTCTGTCTTTGTCACGAGGAACGGTGTTACAAATGAGGTACATCGAAATCTTTTTCCCAAAACAAGCCTTCCTACATCCAAACAACCCAATGTTCTCCGGATTGTGTCGAATTCGTTGAGTGTTCGGCAGGACTTTGCTGATCAATGCACAAACCTAAACTTGAATCCGTAGGCTTGTGCAAGAGCCTTTGCAAAAGTTTCAAAAGTTTTACTGAGTAATTCAACAAGTTGAAAAACAGTGCTCAGTTGATATGAAAAGTAAAATCGTACAAATGATTGTGACGCGACAGTTCTGTCACAACAAGATTGTGACCTCGGGATTTGACCCGAAGGTGGGAGGGTTCAGGTGACAACTTTGAAAAAGGCTCCTTGATCCGCCCCTGGCAACGTGACACAGAAGAAACATTGTGAAACACAAAGTAAGTGAAGCAGATTTAGCAATTACACTGTTGCGGCGGCAATGAAGAGAACAACGGTGGTACTCAGGGCAGAATAGCAAGCTCTGTGCATCTCAGTTGGGTTAAACACAAACATCTCCACTCCAAAACGTGCGCCAGAATACGCGCATTCTTCTGCCACACGTACACTTTAGTTTCTCTCAGCTTTATTTGTCCCATTCGACACACACACACACACACACACACACACACACACACACAAAGCGAGTTGGAAAGAGGTCTCAGATCTTGGCATTCCGCGAACAACGTGGGTTCAATGGGAAACTTTTCACAATCGCGCCAGGAAGAAACTGTGCACACGAGAACGTTCAGTCCACACAACACAGTTCAGTCCACGCTTTCTGTTCCAATTGTGCGGTTCAATATTGTACTCTCACGTGCGTTGCAGATGTCTGTCCTTTGCAGCACAATTTCTCACTCTGGATGCACAACCAACTGAAAAGCCACGCAGACAAAGCTGCCTTGAAAGCGACACTCTAACAGTTTGTGATCTGCGCCGGCCCCTCAACAGCAACATAAAGGGAGTCCAGGTGGTCGCATCCGACTGTCAACATGTTTCCATAACAAGGTGGGACAAAACAGTAATAGATGCCCAAAAAATAAAACAATCAATCGTCTTTTGCAAAACTCACATTGGTCAACTGAAAGACTGCACTCTTGTTGCGATATCGCCGGTGGTAAATTCGTCGCTTCAGAATTTTTGCTTGATTTTTCACCTCTGACTAGCAGATTCACTTCCTCGCGAGAAACTGATCTACATGAAAGCCCTTGCACTACAATTTAGAACTCAGTTTGCCGGGGTGCGTTTGGACAGGCAGAAAACGCTGCTTCGTTGATTTCAATGCCACTTCAACAGCTGCACAGATTTTGTCAAGTTCAACAAAAGGCACGGAGCGAGAGACGGGCAGATATATCACATGGTCCATCAAGTACTTGGCCTGGTGTGGGTAGCGGGTAACAAACGTGTGTAAATGCTCAAGGTGTTTGTTCCCGTTGTCTGGTTCGACGATGTTCAGCTGAGTTGCACCTCGGTATGCATCCACACCCAAGACATTCAAGGCCTTCAGAATTTCGTCTGGGTTTTCCTGAAAACATGATCATCAGATTCATCAGACAGGCTTTGAACACCAACACAGAGGGAGAGTCCGTGAAAGATCCTCTCGTGGCATGGCGAATTTGTTTTTGGTACATACACAGGTCATCCAAAGCGTTGCGACTCAATGCCTTGTTTACGCACCACAATTATCGGAAACAGCCAGAAGTTTTTTACATCAGCCTTGGTCCCAACTTGTGTCACGGAGTCGGGAAGCCTCTCGGCGACGTATTCAGCTTTCATCTGCAACGCACACGTGTTGTTTTTATGTTCCATCCAACAACACTGACAGAAAATGACTGGCATCTGGGATGTTGTTCTGTTCGACGAACACAAGCTTGCTTTACGCTCAACAAGAACAGAACCGTTTTTCACTGGTATCCCTTTCACAGCAGCTCGCCAGCAGATTCGTCCCCCAACCACCCACGCACCTTGGCCTCATAAATGTCACTGCCCCTGAAGTTGGTCTGCCGCTTGTACATCATGAACAAAAGGGCGGTGGACGGCTGCCAGCGAATTCTCTCCATCATGTTGGTGGGAAAGCCTGAAATGTTCCACTGTTGTTCCAAAAAAAATCCAGCAAGCTCAAGCCTGTGTTTCGCAAAGCAACGAAAGCAAGCTCTTGTTCTGTGATCGCAAACACGATTTCGGAAGAAAATTGCCCGTGCTCTTACAGGTCTTGGCGAAAGCGTTTGGCAAAGACGGAAAACATCACAGCGGCGTGCCAGTACATGTAAGTGTTGTTTCGGCCGAATCGGCAAAATTTTTGTCTGCACAAGATGAAGGTGCGCAGGGAAAAATGGTACTCCAGAAAGATTTTCGTCCTGTTACCTCGTGTTTGGTTTGCGTCACTGTCCTCCATCTGTATCGTGAGGAAACATGCGCAACCAACACTTCGCTTCCTGCACGCCGATGTGAAGTTCTTCACTCACCGACCAAAACACATTCCAGCTGTTTTTTGGGCGAACAAAGGCGCGTCTTTTTCGTGTATCTCAGACACGAATCCCAAGATGTCTATAACTACAGGATTCACTGCACACTTCTTTCTAAAGTCAAACTCTATGGAATGCAAACAAACCTCTCAGCAGGTTGACAAAGTACTTCTTATGATCAATGCCGAAGGTACGAGTAAAGTACATGGCTGGTTTGATCACACGCGGACAGGTGAGGAAGATATACACGAACGAGTACTTCAGCACCTGCAGTGATACTAGTGTTAGTCTACGTGACAAAGCTACTGCAAACACTTCACACACTTCTTCGGAAATGCTGAAACTAATCATGCCACACGGATGTCCACCGCAGCCTCCTCCTGTTGGCTTCTAAACTTGAGACATGCCCGTGCATTTGAACACACCAATGACAATTCTCGAGACCCGGCAGTTTTCGTGTTGTGAACAGCTCAAAAAGCAAAGCATGTTTCTTCAAGAAGTCGCCTTATCCACGGCCGATGTGCTTCACACGTCCTACAACACAAGCAGTTCCAAGCAGATTCCCATACCTTTGACAAGTACTCGCCGTGACTCTGGATCGGGTATTCCTGGTACAACTTTTGCATTCGATCAAAGACGTCTTCATCTCGTATCTTTGCTATGGCTCCACCAAACGATGTGTAGTACTTTATGGGTCCAAAGCTGAACAGAGAGATGTCAGACATGGTGTTGCCGATGCGCTGGAACCCGCAAAATCCTTCTGCACAGTCTTCAATCACCTACAGCAAGCACACGGGCACAGTCTCAGTGTGTCGCACGTGAACGAGTTCGAACTGAGCAGCTGCAGCAACAATGTGGGACTGCAGGTAACTGACCTTGATGTTGTGCTTCTTCGCCGCTGCCACAAAGGGACCTGTGTCAAACCATTTCCCGTATATGTGGGCCAGGAGCAGCGCCACAGTTTTGCTGGTGATAAGGCTTTCCAGCAGATCCAGCTTGGGAGCCATGGTCTCCAAGTCAACATCAAGTGAAACAATTCTCAAACCATGATGATGCACCACCTAAAAAGTGGACAAAAAAGTTGTTTGTGAAATTCAGAAAAGTTTGCACATTCCACAGAACCTGGAAACAAATAGCGGTGCCATGAGAACACAATTCTCATTTCATGATATCAAATATTCATGTGATGGGTGTCAATTGTCTTGATTGTCGCACCTGCACCATCGATGGAATGTTGATGGCCGACATGATGACTTCCGAGCCAGTCGGGAAGTTTTGCACTCTCAAGTACAGGTCCAGCGCTGTTCGGACGGAAAGTGTGGGAAGCACGAAGTTGGGGTTGTGTTTCGTTGTCCACATTCGTTGAAGCTGTGTTACGAGTCGTGCTCGATCCGCATGTCCAATCGTACACTTGTTGGCAGCGGCGAAGAAATCGCTCCAACAAGCATCTGAAACACGGGACCACACATTGACTTGCCTGTAGTTGAAATTGTGATCGACAGATGCACAAATGTGTGAGTGGATCGAGACGAGACAAGTCAGGTCTCGTTCTGTGCCACCAATCGATGCTCCAATTGCATCCGGATGTAGAATCTACTCGCAATTCGATCGATTGGTGGACGCGACCAACCAGTAGATCTATCACTCACACTCAACACACACAAATTTGCACAGCCCAGTCTGTAGCGTTCCAAAAGAAAACATCTCCACACATTTTGAGGCGTAACGCTCAGAAGTCACAATCCAAAGTTCTTTGACTGACAGGTCTTCAATCACCCAAAACTTTGAGCAAACAAACAGGTGGGCTCCTACCGATCTGAACACACGTGTACGGCACGATATCCTGGTACGACATCTCTTCTTGAAGGTGGAAATACTACGGTCACATGTTGCAGTGTAGTTTCAATTCCAGCGACAGAATCAGACAACAAGAAACTTCAAAACTTGACTTAAAAACATTTTTGTGCCGTTTCCAACAGCCATGCCTTTTTTCGAAGCCTTGTGCTTTCCGTAGACGTAGCCTCTGCTTTCTTGGGTTGGTCCTCCTGAGAAGCTTCTTTCACTGCAAGACACTGGTGCATCATTTGCTCAACACAAAATTGAGCACTAGAGTCTATATGCATTTTTCTGGAAGAGTTTGTACACATAGGCTTGAAAGCTGAGCTTTTTAACCGTTGAAATGTTAATTGAATCTACGGACACCGATTGTGGAGAACCAAGTGCAAGATGGAGGCGTAAATTTTGTTGGGTTTTACGGGCGGTAAATAAACATGCTGTGAAAGCTCATAGACATCTATTTACGGAATTTATGGCACTCCTGTGAAGTTAATTGAAGCAGGAGGACACGGAAATCTCTGTGTCGTAGAAATAAAGTGACCTGCAGACGTCTGGGGACGTGATTTGTTTGACGCCGAAGTCTGTTTTCTTCACGATCTGTGAACTGTCAAGGATCTTTTCTCAAGATCTATTGCTGTGTGAGCATGGAGGCGGCACGGATGCCGATGTTATCCTTGCAACTCAAGAACAGCCCAGAATCTGTTGAATTTTCCACTCTGTTGAAAGGGGTATGTACGTCTTGCAACTTGTGTTTACGAGTGCGATCATGCGAACAACGAAACTTCCTCGCTCTTTCTCACTCTCGATCGATTCTGATTCAAGACAACATTCGCTCTCGGCATTTCTCGGCAAAATAACAGTGCAAGCTTCTCTCATCGTTTTGATGAATGTGGTGAAGTTTTTGTTTGCTTGGCTGTTCTTTTGCCCAAAACGAATCTCCGTTCAGCTGACAATGAGTCATCAGCATGGCAAGCTGAGTTATCAAATCCACAATGAACACAGAAAAGATCAAAAGCCTTGTTGTTTCAGTTCATATCATCGTTCTACCATGAAGACGGAGCAAACTACGCAAAGGAATGCACAGAGTTGGAAACTTTGCGACAGGTTGCACAGTATTCTCAAGTAGATCCAGTCAGTTGGTTTGAGATGGCAGAATTGGCGGTTTCACAGAAAGTGTGCAATTTTTTTTCCAGAATGCTGTTCAAGTAACTCAGGATTTTGTTGGATGCAGCACACTCAAGAAATATTATTCGCAGCTGCAATATTTGCAAAGACGATTTCCCATGGGAGAAGGGGATGAACTGGCGACTCAGTTCACGTGGTGCGTGCTCTTGTTTCAAAGTTTTCTTGGTCCTTTTACCATCTTTTGACTCTGAGTACAGCGAGAACAGGATTGACCCGTCCCACTTCCAGTGGTTGGCCAAATGTTTTGGCACCAGCTGTGAGATCAGGGACTCGTTGCTCTGTGATACTTGGCGCAAACTTCAACTTCAGTCCAACTTCCCATTCGGACAAGTGACCGACTGTTGCTGTTGACATGCAATTGGCATCTCGCTCCGAAACATTGCTGTTTACCCACGGTTTGTGATGGTTTCAGGGAAGATCTGTGTACCGGCAAGCTGGTCACTTACGCGGACATCAGATTCGAACAAGCATGCATCATGTACAACATTGGAGCGCTTCATTCAGTCCTTGGAGCAATGGACAACAGACAGAGTCCTGAGGTGGTCCACCTTCTTTTCTTGGCAAAGCACGCGGCAGACCACAAAAAGACGAGGCTTTTCATGTCACTGAATTCAACTCAGTCTGAAACAGTGTTGTTGTGTTGCAGGGAATGAAGGTTTCCTGCACCCATTTCCAGTGCGCAGCTTGGTCGCTGCAGACACTACGCGATACCTTCGGTTACCCTTTGAGTGCCGACATGTCTCATGATTTTCTGACTTTCCAAATTGAGCTGATGTTGGTGAGTTCGTCGTTTGGATGTTGTTTCTTCACTTGTCATTTCGGTGGAGTGATTTGAACACGAAACGATGACACCAGTGTATTTTGCTCATACCAGGCACAAGCACAGGAATGTATTCTCGAAAAGTCAATGACTGACAACAGGAAAAGCACCATCACGGCGAAGCTTGCAGCTCAGATTGTGGAATACTACAGACAAGCCATGAAGTACTTGGATTCTAGTCACCAGGCAGGAATGATCAGCGGAAGGCAGTACAAGGTGGGAAACAATGGCCTGGGAACAAAGAACGGGAGTGGAAACCTGTTCCCGAGAAATCTAATTTCTATTCTTGTGGGGAAGTGTGTGTTGGTCTTTAGGCCAAGGCAACAAAATGTCCTTGGCGTATTTCTCATCCAATCCTACTGATTTTTGTATCAAAATCAGAGTAGATTGGTGTAATGTTGCCCCTTTTGATAACCCTTTTCTTCGGAATGCCCCAGTTTTGCTCGGGAGAATCAGATTAAGTTTTGTTTGTTGCTGATATTTTTAGATTTGGAAGAAGCGAATGGAAATAAAATCCAACTACCACGGATGCGTCATGTATTTGTACATGGGAAACCAAGCGGAGGAACAACAAAAGTGGGGTGAACGCTTGTGCTGGTTCCAAGCTGCTTTGGACAAACTCACGGAATGCATCAAGCTCGCAAAGGTAGGTCTACTTGTTTGATCCCTGCTGTAAGCAACAGGTTTGCTTGTTTGTTTTCAGCAAAAGATGCAGTTTGCCAAAGATCTATGACACACTGATGTTTTGTTCTTGTCAGGGCGAAGAAAGCGAAATTGAAGAAGCGTTGAAGTTTTCAATGGACGTGATTGGTGGAAAGTTCAGCAACGCCAAGAAGGACAATGATTTTGTGTATCATGATAAAGTGCCAGCGCTAGAAAGTCTTCCAGAAGTGAAAGGTGCTCTGTCCACATTGCACTGCACATTCAGTGACGAAACCAATGCAGAAACTAGAATGCGCTCGATGCAACCTTGCAACTGCAAAACATGTTTTGTCGCTCCAGGTGCTTCCCTCGTGAAAGGAATTCCCTTCAACCCAACGGACCCTGAAGTGTCGGGACCGGACATTTTTCAGAGACTTGTGCCGATGGAGGCTCACGAAGCCTCTTCCCTCTACAGGTCAGAGACACGAGTTCTTATTCTGTGTTTCACTTGGAAACTTTCCAGATGGTTTGATTCAATCCCCTATTTGAGCGACGATTTCTATTGTTCGTGAATTTCAGTGAGGAAAAAGCGAAGCTGTTACGAAGAGTTGGTTCTGAAACCGAGGAGAAGAACAATGAGCTGAGGTGAGCGAGTGCCTGGTGTTGGGTTGTGTGTTCAAGTGGGAAAGCCTTTGGCCAGTGGAATACACTCCACACTCTGAATCACGCCATTTTGTTTCTTCTTCACAAAACAGTCAGTTCTTGACGTCCCTCCAAATCAACCCATCGCAACTGGAACCAACACCGGAACGTTTGCCAGAAGTGTTGCTGGAGAAATGTGCAGCGATCAGTGTGAATCCGTCAGCGGTGGATGATCTGGTGAACTCCATGCAGTGTGAGTGACCACTCTGTGCCTCTGAACCGTCGAATTCAGTTTTACACATTCCCTTGTCTTGTTTGAATAACACACGTCCATTTTCCGAACAGCTCTTTCGAATGTGGCCACAGATGTTGAGAGCAATATCAAGGAAATCATTGACATGTGGAAAGAAGACGAAGCCAAAGACCAGGAATTTCAGGTATTTTACTCTTCAACAAGAAACAAATTTCTCGTGAAACAAATTTCTCGTGCATGCAGAGGGACACGTCAAGAAACGTGCGTTTCTCTCTCTGCAGGCACTGTTTGGCAGAAAGGCTGGAACAGTCATCGGGTCTGAAATAGTGAAAGACTGCGCGAAGTATCAGGAGGGTTTGACCAAAGCCAGTCAGTCCAACATTGAACTACACAAGGTAAGATGCAATAGAGGAGTGCTCAGGATACGTCAAGAAGTTTACTATCAACATTACATGTGTTACGTGTGTTACAGAACCCACTGGTCTCTTGATTCTGTGGCGGAGAATTTGTCTCTCATGTTTCACTTGCTGAATGTCATGTTTTGGTTTGTAGGCGATGAACACTCACATCAGCAATCTGAAATTATTGCTGTTGTCCCCGGAGGAACTCAAGCAGACCTTGCCGGAAGTGGGCCGAGATAGAAGTGAGTTTTCGCTCAAATGAAAGAAAAAATGTCGTCAAAGCAAAATGCGTGTTCCCTTTTGCAAAGAACTGACTCTTTGTCAACTGATACTTTTGTGCTTTGTAATGCACAAACCTTTGCACCACTCTGCTATTTTGAAATCGGGTGGTTTTCCGTCAGCACCAGAGGAACAGGAGGTGGTTGAGAACATGAAGAAATTGATGGCCAAAGTGGAGGAGATGCAGAAACAGCGCGAAACGCTCGAGGCACAACTGCGAGACCAAGTCCACAACGACGATATCACCACTTCCCTCGTTGTGCAGGAAGGCGACAAAGAGGTGAGTGTATGTGAAGTCCTGTCAATGTCCTTTCACTGAGAACAGCTGCGAGAACATCTTTTGTATCTGTATTCAAAGGCGAGCGAGGTCAGACTTTTGTGCATGAACAAACGATCAATGACACCTTATCATTTATTGAAAACATACCCACTCAAATAACATGTTTTTGGTCCCGACGAAGGATATTGAGCTTTGTATTCGAGCCGGTGTCAAATAGTGTGTCTTCACTTTTGTTGATCAGAAAACCCCTTTTCCGCAACAGGATTTCTTCCGCGAGTCACTCAAGAAGCACGATTCGCTGGTTCAGTTGATCGAACAGAACCTCTCCGCCCAGGCGAACATCCTGCGCGCGTTGACGGAAGCGAACGCGAACTACGCACCCCTCAGGAAACAAGCACAAGACATTCAGGCGAAGTGAGTTGAGTTCGACGGTGGACTGAAAACGAGAAAGTGGACACATTGAGTTTCATTGTTTCGTTTCAAAGTCAGACTGACAAAGCAGTCTGATTTTCTTCACAGACTTGCAGTCACAGAACAATTTCGTGCTTTTGCAGGCGGGAGGCGATGATCCAGGGTCTGGTTCTCTCGTACGACGTGTACGAGGACCTGTTGTCCAAATCGCAGAAAGGCGTCGAGTTTTATCGGAAGCTGGAGACGAACGTGGCGCGACTGCACGAGCGCACTGTGCGGCTGTGCAAGCAGCAGGAGGAGGAGCGCCAGAACGTCACCCAGAAACACAAAGCCAGAAGTGAGGAACTGACTGACTTCTCATTGAAACGTCTCACCTGACTTTGTTGTGTGTGCGTTGGTGTCCGCGATGCCGTGCCACGCAGGATGAAAGCTCCACGCCAATGCTGGAAAAGATTTCTTTTTTCGAATGGAACAGGATCGGGCCTCTTATGCGATCGGCTGGCTGAAAAATTTTCAAAACACTGCTTGCTCTCATTGCAGTCGCAGCGTCTGCGCCCGCACGCCCCACCGCGCCGAAGCCCTCGCGCGACGCCGGCGGGAGCACGCCCTCTCCCGGGGACCTGCCGCCCGAGGTCGCCGCCCTCGCTGCTTACGCCGGTCAGTTCATCAATGCGGCACGAATCTGTCCGCAAGAGACGGCACTTGAATTCAGAGATTTGAAGTGTCTCCCTTTCCACGCATTGCAGGAGTTGACCCGGCTGCTGCAATGAAACTCTCGCCCAGTTCGCCCGCTGCCCCAACACCCAAGGCCCCCACGCTCAAGGATTATCTGCCTTACATGAAACCAAAGACGTTCGGGGTGAAAGGCCAACCTCCTGCTGTACCACCAGCCGCTGCAGGTTTGTGTCATTTCAACATGACAACAGCAAGTGACGAAAAACATCACATGAAATGAAGGATATCGATGTCTTCGTTTCGTGTTTGCTGAACAACACTTTGCTTCCTGTGTCTCATTTGCTGTGGTTGAGTTTCCGTGTCGTGTCCATCACAGGAATGAGAGTTTGTTCACAGGCGGTATCGCTGCGAGCGCCATGGACCAGTACGCGATGTACGGCGGCGCAGGACTCGACCTGAACCAGGTGCCCGGCGTTCCCAGTTACGTCAGCTCCGCGGGTCCCGCCTCTCAGCCGATCCACAGCGGTGCTGGAGCGACGCCCGCCAGCCAACCCAGCGTCGGGGCTTACCCGGGGATGCCGCCGCAGCAACACATCTCAGGTTCGTTGGCAGTAGGGTTTCTGCCTGCTTTGACGTGATTCACCAACACGTTCACCCGGCAATACCAGTTGCTCGTTGTCATGCACCGTTTTGTGTGTGTGTGTGTGTGTGTGTGTGTGCGTGTGCGTGTGTGCGTGTGTGTGTTTGCATGTGTGTGTGCGTGTGTGTGTGTTCCTGTGTTCGCGATTTTGGATGTCGCAAACATCAAGAATACCGACCTCATCACAGCTGACGTGACCTTGTGTTCACAGGTGCCACAGGTGCACGGCAGCCCACACCGGGTCCTGCTCCTTCGCACCCGCCTTCCTCGAGCTACGGGCAGCAGCCGTATGGTCAGGCACCGCAGAACTACCCGGCCGCAGCGGGTCAGACTCCGTACACTGGACCAGTGGCTCCGCAACAACATTCAACCACGGCACCTCAGGTTAGGCTGACTCATGTTTTCCCACAAAAATCAACGGTTCTCAGTTAAAATGAAACTCCCCGTGAACGATAGACTGAGTCACACAGAGCTGTGTGTCTGCACGCCATTGTCGTTTCCCTTCTTGTTTTGCGACGTGCGCGTTGAAATTCATTTTCATGTACAGGCGAGTGGGCCGGGCATGGTGTCGGGGCTGGACAAGGCGACCGACTCGGCGCACACCATCAGCACGGTACACACGCCGATCGCCACGCCCACGCCTCAACCGCAGGCAAATGTGCGGTCGCGCAAACTGGAGAGCGCCAACGTGCTGCCACCAGGGTACGCTGCTGTGGACGGGCCCGACCCGGCAGAGGAGGTGAGTAAACTGACGCCCAAGTGTGCACAGATCTGTCCTCAAATTTGTGAGCGCCTTTTTCCTTTGGTTTGCTGGTAAGTATTCGGCATGGTGCTTTTTGTTGGGACAAGAGAAATCGGTGATAAAGACAGAACCAAGGTCAACACAACAGCGAGAGTATTTCTTTGTTTCAATATCATTTATTTCCAGTCAATTATTGGTCTCTGTGAATGTCATTTTGGTTCTGTTTGGATGTGGTAGCTTGGTTGGGCGTTTAGGATTTAACTGTGTAGAAATACAGAGGGCATGTTCGCTGTACCGTCTGAGAACCATTTTTGATTTCCATTTTATTATTTGTGCTATTTATTTCTACTCCCCGCGATTTCTATCAGGCTAAGGCAAAGCGTAAGCAAACCTACCAGAGCACCGTCCAGCCAGCGACGCAGCAATCAAACTCTGTGACGCCTGTCAGCATGCAGCAACCTCCTGCAACTGCTACTCACTCTCAGCTGCATTCCTACACCCAGCAGCACCCCTACTATCGACAACAGCAGCAACAGCAGCAGTACTGGCAGTACTATCATGGCCAAACTCAGGTTCTTGTGATCTCACATTTCCCCATACCTGTTGCATGGACACATTTTCTGTTGTGGTTCAATTTGATTGTGTGATGTAGCGCGCAAATGCTGTTTCATTGAATGCAGATAACGCTTTGCTTCGAAGAGCTGAATGATAAATACCCAACCAATCTTGAGTGCTCAGTGTCTTTCCGTGCACAATTTTAGGTCAGGTTCTTTTTGAACAAAACGAAATTGACCCAACGATTGCAAGCAGCGGACTCGCAGTTTGTTTTCAGATGCGGTGGGTGTATTCTGGGGTCAGAAAATAAAAACTTGTATTCATGTGCGTTTAGGCTCAGCCGGTTGGAGACAAACAGACGAGCATCCAGCCGCCCGCACAACAGTATCATCCTCCGGCCACGTCTGCATCCAGTGCTGCGTACAACTCGAACCAAGTTGCTACCGCGTACAGTCAGTCAGGACACCAGTACCAGCAAGGCGAGTGGTCGGATTTGCGTGTACGTGCGCGTTTTCATTCAATTTTTGCCTGTGCAGTTTGTAATGTCAGACGTTTTCGTTACAGGATCTGCCGGGACACAATCAGGTTCAGCTCAGACCTATCAGCAACAATACTACCAGCAGCAACAACAAGCCGGTGGTCAGCAACAACCAGCTGCTGGTTACCAGGCAACGCAGTATCCAGTTGCACAGACATTTGTGCAACAACAGCAGCAGCCTTACTCTCACGGAACAACCCAGCAACAGCAACAGCCAGGTGTGCAGCCCCAGCAGGCAGTGCATCCTTCTCCTCAACATGCGCATGGCCTTCCAGCGCAACAGCAAACCGCGCAGTCCCAGCCACCGACGCATCAAAGCTCACAACAACCAGCGCAGCAACAGATGCATCAGGTTGTGCAGCCTGCGCAGCAACAGCAAGGGGTACCCCAGCAGCCAACGCAGCCTCAGCAGAAACAGTCCGTTCCTGGGCAACCTGCTCAGTACAGCACGCCGCAGTACCAGGCCAGTCAGTACCCGCAACAAGGCGGGGGCTACAGTGCTCAGCAGGCCCAGTACAATGTTGCTGCTGCAGGAACACAGTCCCCTGCAGGCCAGCGAACCGGCAGTCCGGCTCACACGGCGCAAGGCTACACTCAGGCCAGTTACCAATATCAAAATCAAAATCAAACGAGTCAAACACAGGGACAGTACCATCAAGGAACCCAACAATCTGGTCAGCATGCGGCGACTCAAGGATACGGCAATCAATCTTATCAACAGCAACATGTGAGCAATACTTCGAACACCGGATCCTACTCCACGACGCAGGCCCAAGCGTACAGTGGCTGGCAAGGCGCCACCTATGGCCAGTACTCAGCAGCACAAACCAATGCTGCTCAGTCAGCCGTGTACTCTTCAGGACAGACCGGTGTCACCAGTGCTGTGGGTTATTCCAATGCAAGCAAACAGAGTGCCAGTGGACAACAGGCGGTGGTGAGTCAGGTTCCAGGACAACAGCAGCAGCACTACAGCCCGTCACATGCCGGTGTGACGTACGCTCAAGGCTACAGTGCACAAGGAGCCAGCGCTCAGCAGGCGCAGTACGCCAGCTCTGGCTCAACTGGCTACGGTGCGAACCCAGCCGCTGCTGGATATAGTCAGTCACAGCAACAAGGCTACGCACAGGCGAAACCAGCGACCTCTGTGGCAGGTACAGTCTTCATACATTCATATCCAGCCAAGCCCCTCCCACATTGAAGTACAAAATTACAGGAGACGGAAGCATTTTCTCTCGTCTTGGCAGGTTCACAGGCGACGTACGGAGGCCAGCAGTACTCTCAGACAGGCGGGTACGGCCATCCTCAGCAGGGAACGCCAACACACCAGCAGTACCCTGCTGCGCAGACAGGATACCAACAGCAAACGGGTACTTTCACTCTTCGTGCACACGGTGCAGAGCGTCAAACAGACACAATTGGGAGCAGTGGCATTGGATTGTAAGAGGTGGGCATCTTTGCAGGTGTCGGTCAAACGCAGCAGCAACAGCAGTACTACGGTCAGTACGGTCAGAACCAGACGTCGGCTCAACCCAACACGCAGTACCAATACAACCAGCAGCAACAGCCTCAACAACAGGTCAGTTCTAGAAGCCTTTTGTTCCCGGCAGACAATGTTTCTTCATTCAGATACTTGCGCACATGGGTTGCAAAGCAGCAAAACTGATGCTTTCGTGGCGTTTTGCAGAATTATGGCAGTCAGCCTGTACAGGGAGGCTCCACGACTCCGGTTAATCCGAACCTCCCGTCGCCTCTGCTGCCAACCGCTGCTCCCGCTGCGGCGCAACCTCAGGTGAGCGACATGTCACCCAGTTAGACGTTGCATTGGTCAGGCTGACCAGACTTCAGTTTTGCAGTGTTATTTACTTGGGAAACACTGATTTCTCATGAAATTCAATTGTTTTGCTTCAGATTCCTCCGCAGCCGCCTGCTCCAGCTCCGGTCCCGGTCGCGAGCCCTGGTCCCGCCGCGGCTCCCGTCTCAGTCCCCGCCCCGGAGCGGCCTCGGGCCGGGTCACTGCCGCCGGATTCGGGCGCTCAGAACATCCCGCCTCAGGCCCCGCCCGGAGACGTGGGGTCCCCCGCCACACACCCGCGCAACAGGGAGCGAAAACTCTCCAGCTCGACGACTTCATCGCTGGATGACATCCTGTCCTCCAGTCCAGACGTTGGGCAGATCGCCACCGCGAGTAAGTTATTTATCTGGTGCAGGGTTCGTCGTGCACTGCGACCGATACGGTGCGCATTGCTTGAGGAACTTGCTGAACGATCTTGTTTGAACTTCCAGAAAAGGACTGCGTCTTGACACCAAAAGTGATAACGGCTGAAGAAATACAAAGGCAGAATGAGGAAAGAATGAAGAACGACCTGATGCAAAGCACCAACAAGGTACCACTGCAAGTTTGTTGTTTTGGAGGCTTTCATATTGTAACATCGTGCAGCAGTGTCTTACTCACTGGATTCTCACACTTTCTTTCATTCAGGATCCGTACACGGACCAGGACACATTGGGCCGCTTCGTGGCGGAAGTGGAGAAGTTTGAGAAGATGGTGGAAAGTCTCAACAAGCCAACACTTAGCGGACCGACAGCCTTGGAGAAGGAATGGAAGGTAACTGCAGGAATACACGATCCCCAGAGGATGGACAGTGGACGCGCGTTGGCTTTTAGAAGTTGACGTTGTGTCTGGTTTGTTTCAGGATCTGGGTGACAACATCGAGAAGAGCAGCAAGCAGCTGTCGATGGGCATCGCGCGCTGCTACCCCGTGAAGAACAGGAGCGTCGACATCATGCCGTGTACGCCAAAAAGAATCCAAGCAAAAAACTTTCTGCCGATCTGGCTTCCCGTTGTATTCCGCAAAGAAATGCATCATTCTGTCATTCGCGTGTTCACTGTTGCAGACGACTACAACAGAGTGGTGATCTCTGGGAAGGACGACTACATCAATGCCAGTCACATAGGAGACTTGATGCCCTCCTGCCCCAAAGTGATCACGACGCAGTGCCCCATCCCGGCCACCATGACCGATTACTGGCAGATGGTGTACGAACAGGGCACCGAAGTCATCGTGATGTTGGCGCATGAGAACGAAACTGGCAAGGTGAGTGACAGCCCACCCTTTCAGCACATTTTGGCATTTCGATTGACGACCTGCTTCTGGATAGAGACACCAACGTGCAACGCTTTGACGTTTTCTGAACGGGAATGCTTTTGTTCTTTCAGCAAAAGATTCACGCGTATTGGCCGACTGAGAAAGGCAAGCAGTTGACGTACGGACCTTTCAAACTGAACCTGCAGTCGTTCCGGCTCAAGCAGCATTGGGTGGAGCGAATCATACACTTAGCACATTCCGAGGTGAGAGCGACTTGGAAGTTTGGAGACCATGGTTGTCACTGACTGACTGTTCTGTTGTAAAGTTGATAGATTTGTTCTTGTCTCATTTCAGAAAACACAGGCGAGGACAGTGGTTCACCTGCAGTTTTTGGGATGGCCACCAAGGTGAGTTCGTGCTGTGATTTCAAACGCCTTTGGTTTATCCGATAGAATGTGCAGTCTTCAGGCTCTGTAGCGACATCTATTTGATTGCAGTGGTCAGCCTGAGAGCCCCTCGCACTTGCTTCAGTTCATCGCTGAAGTTCACAGTTTCTACGTTCAGCAGAGAAGTCTTATCAAGCCAGTCATTGTGCACTGTAGGTGAGGAAAAGTTTTACAAGTCTGTGTGAATGTGTCATTCTGACATTGTATTAACCTCCCACTGTGTGCGGATCTGTGATGTTGCACAAAACAACGTGTGCTCTGGTTGCAGCGATGGTATCGGGAGGACGGGCGCCTTCCTCGTGATCTACACGGGCGTGCAAGAGGTGAACCAGGGCAACCCGCTCGTCGACGTGCTGCCGCTAGTGCGACAGCTGCGCGCCAAGCGCAAACACATGATCACGGAGAAGGAGCAGCTGCGCCTCTGCTTCAACACCATCCTCTACCACTGTCAGGACGTCCTCATGAAAAGTACGTCAGACTTTCAGGAGAAATGTCACTGAATCTGCACTGTCGATTTTGAATAACTGAAGAGGAGACCAGAATGATGTTTGCAAAAATGAGCAGGAAGATTGGGCGATTGTCAACGCTTGAGGGATGTGTGTCTGTTTTTGTTTCAGGAGGGATTTTGACCAATCGCGCTCATTTCGGAGACAAGTTGCCCAGCAAAGGCGAGAAGACGCATCAGAGGAAGCCGTCAGAAGACTTCATCATGGGAACGACGTCCAGTCTCAGTGTGATACAGTCCAGCGTCGACAAGATGCACGTGAAGCAAGACGTGAACGCGGTGGAGCAGAACGGATTCGCGGACAACGCGCACGCGCAGTCGGGCCACGCGGCCGCCGGTGGGGACGCTACTGTGGCGTCAGCAGCGGAAGCGATGGCCGCGGCGATGCTATCATCCCCCGAGGTTTTCAGCGCGGAGCCGTCCGAAGCGACGGAAACAGACGATCGAAGCAGGTCAGGGTCAAGTGCATCAGGGGTCAGTCGGGGGTCAAGTCAGGGGTCAGCGCGGCCCTCCCCGCAACACACGGGGAATCTTCCCAACCTCCCACCGTCTCTGGCTGACCTTCAGAATCCCAACACATTCAAGCTGGACCAGAAACCAACGGGACCCGCCAAGCGCAAAGTGACGAAGCAGAGCTTCATTGAGAAAACGAGCAGTATTCAGGACAGCCACGAGAACAACCCCGACGATCCCCTGAGCTCTCTGGACCCCTTGTGGACAGTCAAAGGTGGAGATAAGTCGTAGTTGCTGACCCGGCAACAGGCCACGGGTACACTGAGTACAAATTGGTTGCCAAAGTTTGGTGCACTCTGCAGATGTTTCCTTGCGCTGGAACTTTCGTTCGTGTGGTTCAGATTTTGTTTGGCTGTTTGGTTCCAGAGACAATAAGTTTCGTTGGAATGTGTCAACAAGAACGCAATCGGGTGTGAAGTCCTTCGAGCATTGAATTATAAAGTTCACTTGAATGACTGACCCGTGTTTTTAGATCTACACACGCAAATGTTGTTTCTTGTTTTGGAAGCACATGGATCCAAAGTTTATGAGTTGCTCCAAAACGTTGTAGTTGTTCGACTGCGAGTATTGTCTGGAAATGGGACTTTCTTTTCTTGTTTTATTAAATGCTGTTCTTTCTGTTATTCACAGTTTAATTCAAGCGCCGTTCTCTCAATTTTGTGCGTGATGTGTCCGATCAAGTGGCTTGTCGGATTGAACAGAACATTTCGACAAAGTGTCAGATCGAGTGGGTGGTGAAACGGCAATGGGGAAGTGAAGTTCAGTGTTCCCGGACTCCAGTGGACTTGTCATAAACGAGCTTCGTTTCGTTGCGCAGGCGTGTTGAGGTTGATACTTGCACCAAGGAAAGATTCAGGAAAGTTCTGACGGTGAGGCTGGGTATTTGTCGTCAACCTGTTGTGTCAGTGGTTTGCTGTACGAATGCAAGTCGATGTTGCTTCTGCGATTTCCTGGTGCTGCCGTTTTTCACTTGAGATGGTTGTGTGACGAAGTTTTGCAAGACGCTGGTGTGGTTTCAGTCAGTGGGTGTTTGTGGCCGCGTAATGTTGTGCAAAGCACTTGTGATATTGATTTCTGTGAATAATCCTTGAAATGTTGCGATGCATAGTTTCTCAAGACATTGCGATTATTTTATGCGACGATTGCATGCCACCAATGCATGTCCCACAAGCAGTGTCAGTTTGAGACTGACGAACCAACACACGCGACTCTCCTCAGCTATACGTAGACATAATTTGCGATGCCACAATGTGTCTGTAATTCAATGCAGTGAATTTGGAATAAAAATGGTGTCTGCACAAAGACGTCAACGCCTTTTTTCCTTGAATGCAAGCAGTTTGCTTGTTCTCGTAACTGAAGTAGCTGAAATACAGTTCGTAGTCGGCGAGTTTTGCTGCGTCGGTCGAAAGTACTTGCTTCCATGCAGATTCTTTTGAGGAATTTGTCCATGGTCTTGAACCAAAGCGTGGAACCAATTATCCAAACGCAAACAATGCACAATTGTGCGGAATCTTGGATACTGAGGGTTGAGGTCCTGAACCCGGAGGCTCATTGCTTCAGGAACCTGCAGGATCGTTGCTTCTGAGATATGCAGTCAACGCAGAAGCCACGTACACTTGCGCAGAGGCGTGGGATTCGACGTTCATCAAGTTGATCTACCTTGAAGTTGTACTCGCTTCGCTTGTACAGTTTGTTCAACAAGAAGCGTAACTTCTTCAAAAAAATTCCTCCTCCTCGAGTCTGGGTGGGTGAAGGTTCGTTTCCACAACACTACGTCGGGCGCATTTTGGGTCTGAGTTTCTCTTGGCAATACCCCGCGATATATATCACAGGCGGGGCCGTACGCCAGGTTGCTGTTGTGAATCCTGTATCCGTCCGTTTGACTTCATCGCGCCTCGGCACACGATTCATCACATAATTTGTGAACTTTTTCGCGTGGTTATCGTCGCTAAGGGGCCGCTGTCTGATGGCTCGCATCAACAAACTCATTTCTTATTCTGAGGAAAATAATGAGAATTTTTATTTGAAGGACAAGCAGGATGATTAGCGAATACTTTCGCTTTGCATGGTGATCACGTTGTGCAAAAACCGCCGAGAAACGCGACTGTTGCTGCGTATCAGAGGAACCCGTAGATTTAGGTCACTGGCAGGAACCTGGTTTGCGCCCGGTGAAAATTGAAGGCTCATTCGCAGTGGCAAAAGCTGGGCAGGTGTTCGTTCCTTGGGGAGTCTCACTTGGCGGTATTGCGTGGTTGGAGGTCGTGAAAACACGGTGTGTTCTCAGAGTAAATTCCACTTTCTGCCTGTTGTTCCAACGATTATGTTTCGTTTGCGTGATCGCAACAGTTCATTGACGATTCACTGAACTTCCAGATGAGCCCAATTGAACTGATAAAACTTTGTGTGACAGCCACAGTGGCCTGCGTTCCCAGAAACAAAACCAACATGCAGACCCTGATTGCGTTCTTCACGGCTACTGGTCGTGCGAGATGGAGAGAAAAGGTTTTGTGAATATTTTCTCAGTGTGCAGACAACTATGCACGTACCCGCTGGTTAGTGTGAGTTGCATTCCCTGGACGAAACGCAGCAAAAGCCCAACCGAACTGTCGTGGAGACAAGAGGAACCAGAAGCCAAAGTTAGACTTTGTTTTCTTTCTGGCTTGCTTCCGCAACTCTCGTGGAATGAGGGAACTTTGGCCACGGAACTAAAGCAAGTTTGACGAAGTTTCAGGGACAACGGTGGACGGAAAAAATAGCTCCATGGAGCTCGCGGTGATTTGAGGAAATTTCAGTTGCTCTGATTTGGCTTGCTCTGATTTGGCTTACTCTGATTTGGGTCACTCAGATTTGGCTTGCTC
>JAAUXT010024069.1_pt1 | contig 26581 bp, 33 predicted proteins | sample 7278171 | NCBI WGS metagenome assembly JAAUXT01 (sample SAMN14350112, study PRJNA611818) | marine sediment metagenome | isolation source: surface marine sediment (1.8m) | place: French Polynesia: Moorea | collected 2018-08
AAATAGCCAACCAACCCCCCCCCCCACAAAAAAATTTTCCATTCCAACTTGGAAATTGTCAGGGTAAGGGTAACTCAGATATTGTCCGGGATACCCCCCCCAGAAAAAATTTTCCATTCCATTCCAACTTGGACATTGTCCAGGTTAGGGGTAACTCGGACATTATCCGGGATACCCCCCCCCCCCAGAAAAATAAAAGTTTACATTTTCATGCTTGCAATTGTTTTTTGAGAAATATAACACTGTGCACATATTCTGCGACACACACTAGTGCTGTCCTGCCGATGTACGCTGCGCGCGGCTGATTCTCCACTTGAAAGTCTAGTTCGTTGAAGGGCACATTTCGTTCTGTATAAAATCTGTGAAAAAGACCTGAAAGGGAATCCGGGAGGGGGCGGGTCCTGCATGCAGGATTTGGTCGGAGTCCAAACACGTGCCAGGAAGAACATGAACTATTTGCTGTTGAGGCGCAAAAACTAGGTTTCTTTGGTGGGGGGGGGGGCGTGTCTCTGAATGTTTTGGCTTTCAGGGAGACGACCCCTCCGCCCTCCCTTCCACCTCCCCGTGAAGAGTATGAATACAGTTCTCACTGAAAGCCATGCAAGCAAATGGTTTCGGGCTCGACTTTCGGCTCTGCTTGCTAGTGGAAACATGAAATGAGGCGACGAACGGAAATTGTGAGAGCACAATGAGGCAGACCACTGCATGAGGGACGAATGTCGTCCGAGTCTCCTGTTGCGAACTGCGGTCCCTCTCCGCGGAACCACGACTGTCGTGTATCTTCTTGCGCGAGCAAACCAGCTTTCGCCGGAGAGCTGAGTATACCCCAAGGCTGCTTCAGGAGCAATACTCTCACGAGAAGCTGACGCTGTCTCAAGGCTGGATTCTGGAGCCTGCTGTAAAAGTTTGTACAAGACTCATTTCAATGGGTTCTAGCTGAGCCTTTACCCATGTGTAAGCCCTTGGGTGTGAGTCTGGTATACTGATGACTGGACTGTTCCAACTGTGGAGACACAGTGCTGGCAATGGAAACGCACATCCGTGCACTGTAAGACAGTGCGGGTTGCTCCCCGGCAGGAGCAATACCACGCAGCACGATTCCGTAGGGGCTCCGACCGCCTGGGAGCCCAGTCTCCACCTTTTCAATCCTGTTGTGTTTGGAGGGGCAAGCAGCACAAGAGGGGATTCAGAAGACCTGACCAACACGCATTCGCCCCACAGTCCACCAGCCGCATGTGTGGTTCCTCGGAAGCCCAGGGTTTCTGCTTCGTTGTCGTCACCTTGTAGTATACATTCACGGATTCCGCCCTGCAGACTCGCGTTGTATAGACCTGGACCTGCACGCCCTCATGGTTCCTCTCCAAAAGACGACAGCCTGTCGCACATGTGCACTGCTGTACAGCTATAGATTTCAATTGGATCCAACCAGCAGTTTGTGCCAACAGCGCCTCTTGCATGGAGCACCGTTTGTTTCGCGGTGTCATGGAGAATCAAGTTGTCTGTCTCATATCCGGCCTCAGTGAACCGTGATACAGCAGTGTGACCCTGCACAAATGTACCGGTACCTCTGCAGAGTGCCCCTGCACTGTGACCCTGTGTCTCCCTCTGTCCCTCGGCAGGGCTCGGTGCGGCTGTCGGAGCTGGTGCTCGCGCTCGTGCAGTGCTCGGAGAAGGCGGCGCAGCTCGCGAGGCTCGTGCGCTCAGAGGAGGCGCTCTTCGCGCTGCTCGTCGAGGAGAAGACGGGCGACGCCAAGAACAAGCGCTTCGTCCAGGACTTCAAGACGCTGGCGGATGTGCTCGTGCAGGAGACGATCAAGTGGGACCTGGGCCGCCAGGTGCGTCATGGTGGGAGGGGCTGAGTTGGGTCGGCAGGATGGTGAGGGGTGGGCAGCGCGCGGTTTTCCCGACGAATTCGGGGCATACGTCGTCGAACCCAGTGAAGTCGGTCCGTGTTTGCTACACACAGTGCAACATTTGACTCTCTGTCCAGTTTCCTGGAATCGAAGAGCACGTGTTTGGGGAGGAGTCCAACAAGTTCACCAACACGCTGGGTGAGCGGGTCACCGTCAGCGTGCAGGACTCGCAGGAGCAGACAGCGCGACTCCTCGGTACGTGCGCACCTCGGGGGAAACTTACATTTCACTCAAGCTATTGCAGGGGTGGCGCCCTGAACGAACATACTTGTTGTACCCTGCACAAACCCTTGGTGTTGGTGTGTTCAGCGAAGGTGCTGGACGGGAACGAGCGCGCTGCGGACCTGTTGGCGGGCGCCGTGCACCTGAGCGTCGTGCGCGACATGGACCCGAGGCTCAAGGACAGCGACGTCCAGGTCGCGGTCGGGGACCTCGGCATCTGGATCGACCCCATCGGTGAGGCGTCGTTTTGTTACGTGAAGCGCTTGTGGCGTTCGTGACTTGGATTAATTCCTTGGATTCGTGTGCCTGTACTTGAAGCCTGTTTCAACCTCTCACGTCACAGGCAGTGTCCTCGACGAATGAATGAAGTATTCAATGTGTGAGCGTGTGAATGAGTGGACGAATCAGTCAATCAGTGACAGAATGAATGAACGAGTGAATGGTCCTGTCTGCCCGCAGACTCCACGGCGCAGTATATCCATGGATACGAGAGCGTGCGCGCAGAGGGCGGCGTCTACCGGGAAGGGCTGCAGTGCGTCGTCGTGCTGATCGGCGTCTACGCGCTGCGGACCGGGCGGCCCGTCGCCGGCGTCATGAACCAACCCTTCTCCTCGCACAGCGACGACACCAAACAGTGAGTCAAGGTTCTGGTGTGGGGCGGCCCTTGGGCGGGCGTGAGTTTTGATTCGCAGGCAGGGAGGTTCCGATGCCTGTGGCGCTGACTCAGAAGGATCAAAACGAGAGAAAGTGTAAAATTAGGGTGAGTGTTTCACTTTCCTTGAGAGGTGGACACCCTGGGAAAAGGTGTGTGTCGATTTCGCGAAGGCGCGCTTTAGAGTGTGGCGAGGTGTCGGCTGTTTCTCTCCCAGTGCTTCTGTTTCAGTTAGAGGTTTGGGGAGGGTCTCCCTTGGCTGGTCACACGGTGGATTTTGATTGTTTGGCTTCAGGTGGCGCGGTCGCTGTTTGTGGGGTGTGGCGCACCCGGACCTGACCGTCAACAGCGTGCCTCAGGCGCTCGACTCGGCCGAGCACTACGCCAACGCCTCCGAGTGGATCGTCATGAGCACGAGCGAAAACGAGGCTCTGCAGCACAAGCTGCGTCCGCACTTCAAACTGACGTACGCGTCGGGCGCCGGGTACAAGATCCTGTGTGCCGTAGACGGGCTGGTGGGAGCGTACGTGCTCAGTCAGGTGAGGCTCGGTGCGTGAGCAGTCCTGACGACTGACCTGTGGGCACGAAGGCGAGGGAACTCCGAACTTAGATATGAGACCCAGCGTCTCGTCTGATTCAGGGACACAGACTCGCCTTTTCTCGTGACATACACAGCACCAGTTGCCTCCGTGTATTTGTGCATGGAATGATTCGACGTTTTTTTTCTTCCTGGGTAAAAATACTGAAAGCGGTAGTTTTTTTCCGTGAAACAGGACTTTTTGTCAAATTCCCCTCTTTTGACTGCAGGGTACAACGTTCAAGTGGGACACGTGTGGTCCGCACGCAATCCTGGACTCACTAGGGGGCGGCGCTGACGCCGTCGACCTGCAGAGGGCGCTCAATGTGTACAGAGAGAACCGGGGGCAGCCTGAGAAGGACCTGTTGCGCGCGTTGCTGCGCGACTGCTCGCTGCGGTACGACAAGCCGGACAGCAACCTGCTGCAGGGCGGCCAGAAGTGGAGCAACTCGGGCGGCATCGTCGCTTTTCGGGACCCGAAGATTCTGTTGCGAATCCTGGAGAAGTTGGTCTGAGGTGGGTAGGTGGGCGGCCAAGCTTCTTCTCAGTGTGTGATAGGCATGCTCAATCTGTCAATGACACGATATTTTCTGCGCACTTTTACACATAATATGCTTGTTCTATTTTCTGTGGTTGATCGTGGCACAATTTATGAATATTCAGAGAATTTTCAATCTTTACGTCGTGACACAATCTTGTCGTTGTTGGGTGGGCGCGTCCAGTTTGGCGCACCAGTGTCTGTGTGGCAGAGCAAACAGAAATCTGCCATTTACGGGGATGGGAAGAGCGCGCTAAACGGAACTCAGTCGCTGCTGCTGCTGTAGAGAGCGCAGACATTTATCAGATGTACACATATTGCAATCAGGAAACGCTCACAAGTCTTTGTGCGGGATGCACGTGGTAGACACACTAACATGCGCATGTATGTATCAAGAGTAGGGGTGCGACTCAGACGGCGGTTGTGTTTTGAATGGATGGCAGTGGTTGTGCGCGGGGTCTTTCGTTGAGGTGCTTCTGTAACACCAGTCTGTTTCTGTGCGTCTTTTATGAGTACTCACGCTGTGTGTTTTGGGGAAATATTTACAGCAATTGTGTTATTCTGCCCGTGAAGAAGTTTGGCTGTTATGCTTGTGCGCTGTGTATGGTGTTTGGAAAGCTTGAAACGTCGTCTGGGAGTCGCTTGAGGCGGAGTTGTGTCCCCAGCCTGGGCGGATTGGGCCGGGCCTGGGTTTGAGCAAACAAATCAGCATTCGCAATGCTTGAGGCTGGAGTGACGGTGACGAGCATCATGCATTGAGTGTTGAAACTGGCATCGCGCGCAGCAACCAACAAGTTTGCTGTTGTTCGCGTCTCGAAATTCACATTCTGTATCAGACGCACGCTGCTTCTTTTCTTCCTTGTGGTTTGTTGTGGAATTTGAAGTTCGGCGACAACTTTGACCGAACCCTGGTTCACCTCTGCTGTGTCTGTTGTAACCACCGCAGAGAGCGTCCAGGTTGTGAACAGAGTTCCAGACTCCGTCGACCGTAGCGTTTGAAACATGCAGAAAATTTATGAGAGCGCGGATCTCGACTGCGATGACGTTCTTCTGGCCTTGTGCGCGTCGTGTGAGCGCAGCGCGTTGTTTTCGCCGTTTCTACAAGTGGCCGTTGTCATCGCTTCATGTGGTTGATAAGTCTTTGTGTGTTTTTGTCACTCTAGGACACTGTTACTGAACAATTGTTGCAAGTTGCAATCCTGCACTCGGTAATTTTTCAGGGACCAACTCGTTGTTTTGTTGGCCGATTTACTCACTGCAATAAACTGTTAACCCGAAAATGTGTGACTAAACTTTCCGTCACAAGATTGAGATTGTCTTCGTGGACGCAAAGTCGCGTTCCGTCATCTGCTCGCGTGTGCGTGAGTTCGTTTCCCGCGCGCCACGCTGAGCGGAACCGTGGACTCGCCAGCAGCTTTGGTTCCCGTGCGGCCCACACAGTGAAACAGGACAGGGACTGCACAACAGCCTCCCACCAACACGGCGCATCGGCTGGAAAACCAGAACATGTCAAGAAATGCTTGGCCAGGGTGTGAAGCATTTTCACACCGGGACCAAGCATCGCTGCCGTTGGGAGGCTGTCAAGCGACCCACGGGTCCTCCCGCAGGGGCGACTGTGAGATTCCGTCAAGGGAGGGAGACCGGTGACCTTCAGGTCCAGGGCATATATAGACTCTATATCTCGCGCCCGACTGGGCCTGCAGTCACACCGCTGGGAGCAGAGACCGGCTTTGTTCAACACTTCCCTACGCGTCAAAACAGACAGAAAAATGGTTCCATGTGTCCAATTGATGTATGATTTATTCGAAACTGCCTGCAGACTTTTTGTGGCTATTCACATGAGGGACACATCTGGAGACACCCACGCTCTCGTTACACCCGGTTCTGTCACGTCCGGTATGACGTCGCGACACGTCACGTCCGCTGAACGTCCAAACAACGACAGCGCGGTGTTCCACGTCTGTGTCCCAAAGATGAAGAGACCTCAATACTGATCAATACAAACAAATAACAGCGGCAAATTTTATCTCCAGGTCAAATACAGATTTGATGTGTGGTTTGGAACGAAGGGAAGTTCGGGGTGCGTCCCTGACACACATTTCACTCTTTCGCTTCAACCACCGAGGGCGAGACCCTCGCCTGATTCCAAATGGATTCTTTGCTCGATTCAACAAAACGATGGGACCCTGCTTGAGCCGCAGCAGGTCTGGGAGACACGGTGTCTTGTGTGAAGCGGAATTCAGCACCACACCCACCCAACGGTCAAAACCCAGTCTGGATCGAGTCTGGAATTACCAGACACCTGTGCCTCCTGGTTCGGACCCCGCTGACACACCGGTCCCCTCCAACCCTGATCCAGGATTCCCACTAAACGGCACGTCTCTCGATTTTCATTGGAGACCTGTCCAGCTGACCCAGTAGCCGTGGAGCCTCGGCCTCCCTCTCACCAGTGTGACCCCCGAAAATATATTAATTGTCTCCCAAAATGCACCGAAGATGGAACAGAACAGTTGAACTTGTGAGGTACGAGTTTGCCCCGTCCACCTCGCCGTTTGGCCCCTGGATCCACTCAAGCTGCCAGTTCCTTCTTGCTGATTCAGAACAATCATGATAATTTGCTCATTCAGTTTCACACAGTCATGACTTCTTCACTTGAAAGGCGTCCACACGTCGCCGGTCTCCACGTAGACACTCTTCACCTGGAGGTGCAAAACAAGCAGAAAGATCAGCTGTCTTGTTTGGAACGACTGCGTAAATCAACACACACCAACCTCTGAAGTGGGACAAAAGACAGTGATGTTTCCATTGAAGTCGAAGGACGCCACGAAGCTGTTCCCCAAAGTCAAACACCAAGACCATTATCTGCCGTTACTTCTTATGGAAACCATTGAACTTCCGGTGCAGACCCCACGCTTTTGGTGGAGGCTCTCTCGCTTCTGCTGAAGGAGCCGAACCTGAGTGTAGTAGCTGAGCGCCGCCATGCCGCTCTCGCGTCCGAAGCCCGACTTCTTGTAGCCTCCGAACGGCACCTCCGGAGGCACGAGGTTGAAACAGTTGACGTAGCACGAGCCGGCCTTGATCTGCGCGATGACGCGCGACGCCCGCGCCAGGTCCCTGGAAGCGGTGGAAACGACAACTCATCTCCACACCGAGCCAGGTTCAGGCAGGTGACGCAGACGACCTCGCTCCGCGCAATGACGTCACGTGGATCAAAACGTATCAACGAAGACAAATGCCTGGCCACAATTTCTTGGCAATGTATTGCATCGCAGAAGCAGCAATGAAAGTTTCGTCTCCACGGGGCGCAGCTCGCTGAAATCGTCAATGACTTATCTCAAATATGTGTGGCAACAAGAACATTTACCTACGAAGACGCGCGCCGGGCCTGAGTGGCACTTTTGAGGGAAAACCATCAGGAAAATGTGGCCCATTTTTACACGGGGAGGGGGAGATTGCAAGACGCGTCACGGTGATTGTTTTGCACGCGCTTGTTCATTGACCCTCAGCGGCGCACGTCACGCACACGACGCGCCATACCTGGTGAAGACGCCCCCGGCCAAACCAAACTCGGTGTCGTTCGCGCGGGCGATCACGTCGTCTTCGTCTTCGAACTCCATCACAGACATCACGGCCCCGAACACTTCCTGAAATCCAAACCCATCATCACTCTCTTTCCACACATGCACAGCTGCAACCGTGTGTCAGCAGGACCGACCTCAATCTCACTTCCCTCCGCCTTCCCAGATCCACAAGTAGATCATGGTTCTGGAGCTTCATTCAGCCAGCATCTGGAGGACATTGATCTCAGCTCCTGTAGCCTCTCTGGATCAACTGACAGATCTGAGAGATCTTGGTCTCACCCTGTCGCTCTCCTTCACCTGTGTTTTGTGCGAATGATCTGAACCTCACCTCCCGGGCGATTCTCATGTCGTCGCGCACGTCGACGAACACGGCGGGACTGATGTAGATCCCTCCCGCCAGGGCGGCGCTGGGCGTCACCTTCTCCCCGCCCACCAACAACCGCGCTCCCTGACAACAGACAAACACTGAGGGAGACGCGCGGGAACGGCGCGCTACGTCTCTGAGCATGCGCAAACGAACGGGGAAAACGCGTAAGAGCAGGGAGATACCACCTGCAGTCAGGCCTCATTCACATTGGAAGTCACGCGCCGTGTCCCTATGCAAGTCAATGGGCGCTGCGTAGTCTCTTGCCATGCAACACCAATAAACTTGCACTTGCAACGCCTGCAGTGTGAACCCGGCGTACCTCCTTCTGAGCGATGTCTAGGTAGCTGAAGACTTTATCGGCCTGCTCTTTGCTGATGGTTGCCCCGACGACCGTGTCCTCCTCCATCGGGTCCCCGATCTTCATGTTCCGTGTCTTCTCGACCAGCCTCTTCAGGAATGCCTCCGAGATGTTTTTGTGAACGAAAACTCGCGTTGCGTTGGAACACACCTGTCAAAAATTCGTTTCAAAACAGGAGTTTGTACTGATTTGAACAGTGTGGCTCTTGTTGTACAGCGTCGTTGTCGCGATCACGCTGACCTGGCCTTGCGTCATGAAGTTGGCGTTCATCGCCCCGTTCACGGCGTTTTCGATGCTGACGTCATCGAATATGATGAGTGGAGATTTCCCACCCAACTCCAGCGTGACTTGTTTGATTTGCTGCAAAAACAAGAACGTGTCAGTGCAGACACGCGCCCGGGGAGATGCCGCCACGTGAGAGACGACCATCTTCACTGTAAATTTCTCGGATAAAGACACAAAATTATGTTCTTGGGAGTGCGAGACTGATCGGCAGTGGGTGGTCATTTTGGATGCGAAAGTGCCTCCTGCCCTGCGCAGGGTATCGTCCGTGAGTTCGCCGTCGCTCTGCGGTGCAGCAACAGGAGCGCGCGCCAACAAACTTGCAGAAGCGACAGGGTGTTGACTGGCAAAACTTCTGAACCAAAGCAACAATCCACTGAAGCAAAGCAGAAGAGGTGGTCACCTTGGAACAGGCTTCCATGACCTTGGAACCGCTTTCTACGCTCCCAGTGAAGGACATCTTTCCCACGTCGGGATGACTAGACAAAGCTTGACCTGCAGCTCCAGCACCCTGCAACGAAACCACGGACCGAGGTTGCTCTGCACACACAGCACAATGTAACGAGTCAAATTCAACAACATGATCTCTGCCTGACATGACTTCAGAACGTTTCTCGCTGTTCCAAGTCATTTTCTTGCTTTTCATTGAGCGCATTATTACCCACATGTTGGGCGCACAAGTTTCCCCCCACAAACCAGCAACAAAAGGAGGACTGCGCCTTTTCTTGTCAGGGTATGTTCTGTGCAAACAACACCGTGATAAGTTTGGGTGCGCTCTGTGCCCGATAAACACGGTCAGCACCTGAATGACATTGAAAACTCCATCGGGGAGACCGGCCTCCTTGTACGCCTCGGCCACGATGACGGCCGTGAGCGGCGTCAGCTGCGACGGCTTGAAGACCATCGCGTTTCCGCACGCCAACGCCGGACCCGACTTAAAGCACGCCATTTGGAATGGGTAGTTCCAGGCACCTGCACATGACACGTGTAAGACACTGCACACACCTGTCACACGGCACACGGGACATATGGTCACTCCTGGTATCACACACACACACACACACACACACACACACACACACACACACACACACACGAGCGCGCGAAGTCTGGAACATCTCCCTCCAGTGACACGGAATGGCCGAACTCACCGATGCCGCCACAAACCCCGATCGGTTCACGTCTCGTGTACGCATAGCTGCCTCCCGCCAGCGGAATGTGATCACCTGTGGAAGGGAAAGGGAGGACGTAAAGTCGGCTGTGGGTGCACCGTCCTCAGGAAGTGGACACTTGCAAGCGTGCCCAAGCGTCTGCCCACAAGTCAATGAGCACTGCGTCGTCACCGTGCTCAGAAGTCGCTGCACAAGTGTTATGGTCCCGATGACTTCAAGAGGAAAGCAAAGTACGACGCATCCACAACGCCGCGGTCACAAAACCTGTTTCCAGTGCACCGGAGAAAAACGTTCAATCACAGAACTCTTTCTCCGACCGAATGTCCTGGAAAGTTTTGCAGAGCGTGAGGACCGTGTGTGAACCTCGCCTGTTCGGCCACTCGCGGTACGCCACAGGGACGCCACAGATCAACTCACCTACAATGGAAGGGGCCAGCCCTCCGTAGAACTTGAGCAGCTCTGCGCATGCCTCGACGTCTGCGCGCGCCTCCCAGATGGGTTTGCCTGCGTCTCGCACCTCGACCCGAGAAATCTCCTCCATGTTCTCCTGCGGGACGAAACACAGGGCGTCGAAAGGATCCGTTCGAACTTGCTAAGTTTTCGAACCAGACCGACAAATGCAAAACAGGCAAAAACCCATCTAGAGAAATTTTGTGAAGTCAAATGGGGGGAGGGGGCGTGCACGCGTGGGGAGGGGGCCGTCGGGGGGGGGGGGTTGTGTGCGCAATGTGCCAATTCAGATGTGGTGATGTTGTGGAGATTAGTTCCTGCTCTGATAAATGTCAAAGACAACATGAACACCTGCCAGTGTGGACACACGTCGTGATGCTGACCTTGATGATGTCGCCAGCCTTGATGAGAACGCGGCCCCTCTCGAGGCCCGTGAGGCTGCCCCACTCCCGCTGCGCCTCCCTCGCGGAGCGCACCGCTGCGTCCACGTCCGCCGCACCAGACCCTCTCATCACGCACAGCGTCTTCCCTGCAGGACGAGACTTGATGGTGTCTCACCGACACCCGATGGCAATTTCCACGGAACAAAATTTGGCAAACTTGGGAGTGGCTGAGTGGACGGACAGACAGACAGACGCGCACCTACTCAACATCTCACTCTCACCAGCAGCGAACACAGCCCCACTCACGAACAAATTGGTTTGCCGTCTTCAGCTGACTCCGCGCACAATTTCTCTCTCCTCTCTGCGCTTCCCGAACCAAACACATTGGTACTCCCTCTTGGCACAAATAATTCTTCTCGAGTTTTCCCCGCACCCTGTGTGGCCCAGGCCCCAGCGATCGGCGGCATCCGAACTCCACTGTACGAACCTGTGGCCGGTTCCACGACAGTGAAGTCCTGAGTCGCATCCGGGTTGGAAGGTTTCACTCGCTGTCCATCCAGGAAGTGCAGCGGTTGAGAAACGGCGGCCTCTCCCGTCGACAACGTCCGTCCCAATCTGGACGACAGTCCGATGCGAAGCAACCGGTGCATTTCTCACTGAAAACACAACAGAGTCTTCACAGCTTGAACGCCTGACAAGTTGACACCTGCAGGCGCCGTCGTCTTGACTGACTTGATCTCTGGCGGACACGGAGGTGGAAGGGGAATCACCGAACAGAACGCAGATTTGCTTCATGCGCACCCATCCGGGACAAAATCCCAGTTCGGATCACGCCGCCGGGTCTGAGGTGGATCCTGGATGTGGTCAGCAGACGGCACTGCAATCTCGTGCCAAGCAAACGTGAGTGGTTTGAAACAAAAGTGTCCGGAGCCAGAGTTTCACGTTCAATGGGACTCCTGGGTCCGCTCGTGTCACTGGAGAGCTTTGGTCGCCTTGTCTCTGTATCCAAGTTCTCTGGACTCGGCCGGTTTATGGCAGGTCAGATTTGGACACTTTGACATGTGTGGAGTCGGTCTCCATTTGCTGAGTCACAAGCACGTGTCATGCACCACAACACAGTTCGTCACATCCAGGAAGAACTATTCACGCTTTACGCCGAGCTACCTTGTTTTCCAGGAGTTACAGAGAGCAGAAATTCAGGATTTGAATCGAAACCACAAAGGCGGCTGCAGACAACCTTGACCTCTCTAGTGTTTCCTGTTTGCGCCGAAATTTTTCCATCACTTTCTGCTTTTTATCAAAAACATTGTGCAACGCTTTGGCCAATAAAGTACAGACGTCAAATCGTAGATCCAACACTTTAATCTCTGGTATCAAATCACCACTTTGTTGCGTTTTTGTGTTGTGGATCGATTGGAATGGCATTGTTTTACGGCCGGTGCATTTGGAAGCATCTTCATGCGAATCACAAAACACACCAAGCCGAAGTCCAAGAGTTTCTCCTTCGGCGGTTTGCTCGTGGCCTCAGCAACATGTCTGTGATCGCGGACGCCGTGACGTACCTGATCGAGCACCCCGGCTTCATCATGATCGGGCTGCTGCTCTACGTGTTTGTGTTCGCCGTGTCGCTTCTCTTCTCCGGACCCAAACCAGGTGAGGCGGCCCGTCACCGGTCACGCCCCAATTCCGTGTCTCTGGTGGATCCACGTGGGAACGGGGGCGTCTCTCCCCCCCCCCCCCGTGCACTGCACACAAGAATTCTCTCTCTTGAAATTGAAGTCCTTCCCTCACTCACCAAGTTCCCCCCCCCCCTGAAATGCTCAGCTCCACCGGTTCCAGGTTGAGGTGTTGCCTCTGAGGCCAAGACCCCACCCACCTCCGACCCAGGATACGTACGCCGGAGCTGAGCGTCAGGCCAGAGAACACAGTGTCGTTTCTGTGGAGTCTGTCACGCCTTGGTGCGGACGCGAAGTTGGGATCTGTTCAAAATGTCCATTCAGTGACGCATTTCAGCCTTCGACTGATGTTTTAGACTCCGATGGGTGGAGCGGAGAGGAAGAAGGCATCGGGCCCGTCAGCCGACTGTCTGCGTTCTTCACCGGATTGACAAGAATAGATTTGTTGCAGGGCCGAACCCCTTCGCGAAGGACAGAGTGCGGGAACCGGCCGATCTGGTGACGGACCAAACTCTCAGGGACAAGATACTGAAGCAAGGCAAGTCAACAGCAACTTGCAAAAAACAAGACCGCAAAATATTGCGCATTCTCATTTTACAAAAGAAACGTTTGGAACAGGAATATGAATATTAAAAATCATCTGTGAAATATTAAAAACCAAAGAGTGAAAGATTTCAGTGACTGCCATCTCAAATTGATACGCTTTGTACGAGTGTGGGGGTAATGAGAGAATGAGAGAATTGTATATTGTTATCGTCTACAAATAAATACTTCAAATAAAATCAAACGTTTGGTTGTCGTGCGTCGGCACTCAACAGGCGTTGTATGTGCGTTGCTGACCGCGACATGCGGGTGTCTCGCTTTTCAAAGCTGCCATGGTCGCGCACATTCAACACTGTGTTCTTTGTCCCCTTCAATTGACCATTTTGATGGACAGTCTTGGTCCTCCCTTGCAACACGTTTTATCTTCTTCGCCTTGTTGAGCCCAGAACTGAGAAACCGTGCTTGAGTGAACAAACCCTTTTGTGAACAAAAGCACATGTGACTGAACGCTACGCTGCTTCATTGCAGCATTTCATCCGAAGCGGCTGCCGGATCGGATCGACGCCATCGTGATCGGGAGCGGCATCGGGGGTCTCAGCGCCGCCGTCATCCTCGCCAAGACCGGCAAGAAGGTGCTGGTGCTGGAGCAGCATGATCAGACCGGCGGCTGCTGCCACACCTACATCGACAAGGGCTTCGAATTCGACGTCGGTAAGATGTGGAACACGGAGATGTGCGGCGTCTGTCTGACGTGTGTCTGTCTGTCTGATCGATCGTACGTGCCATGTGTCAAGCGTACGGCGTGACGACTGTCAAGAACGTTGGACAGAGGCACCAGAGCTGAGATCTACTCCCATGTGAGTGCGAGTGCATTCACTTTGAGACCTGTCAGACGCTCCTGTTGTTTTTTGTGTGAACACGGCTTGCTCGTCTGTGCTGTAGGGATCCACATCATCGGAGAGCTCCGGAACAACACGATGAACAAAGTGCTGATCGATCAGCTGACGGAAGGGCAGCTGCAGTGGGCGGACGTCGCCGATCCTTACGACGTGGTGAGTGGTGACAGGGCCGGGGCCCGGGGTCCGGGCACCACCAGACCCCAGAAACATGTCTAATGTTTTCCAGTTGCGACCCCCACTCCCCGACCAACCCTGGAGCCACAGTCTGATCACATCAACCTTCAGGCTCTTCATGTTCACAGAATGTTGATGCCAACTGTTACGAGATAAGATTCCAAAGATAACAAGTCCGTCAGTCAAGAAAAAACAAAAAACCGAGTGATAGTCTTCCAATTTTGTGCGAATTTACAAGGTCAGGCTCTTTTTATCTGTGGTATATTCACAACAGATCCAGGGGCGGACCCAGGGGCGGGTCAGAGGGACCATTTCAACTTTGCAATAATGAAAGCTTTCGTATATGAAAACAAACATTGTGAGGGTGAATTATGTCTGGAGTTTGGGGAGGGTGTGGTGTTCACATTGTGAGAACAGGGTCTGTTGCCTGGGCTGTCGACACTGTGTTCGCGGTTGATTGACAGGTCGTTCTCGGGGAGGTGGGGAAGCAGAAGAAGAGCTACCCGCACGTGGCGGGGAAGGAACAGTGGCGGCAGAAGATGGTCGAGATGTTCCCCGGAGAAGCGGCTGCCATCGACAAGTATCTGCAGCTGCTCGATGTGAGTGACAGCGATGCCGTACTCACCCATGCCGCGCACCATCATGTCCAAAATTGAGCGGCCGTGTTTTCATTCAATGTCTATCGACTTTCCGTTTGGGGTGCGTCATTCGCTCGGGCGCGTCTTGTCCTTGGCTGAACGCGGTGAGATTTGCATGGCGTACGCCTCGTCTCAGGGTGTCAGCCAACACACCGAAGATGAGGAAAGGTTTTCAGGAGGGTTTTACCCGAACGTTTCACAGCTCCAGCTCAGCTGATCCAGATCGAGGCAGGGAGGAACCTCGCCCTCAGCCAGTGCCCGACCCTTGGACGCTCAAAATGCGCGAACCCTTTTGTCACCTTGAGCGTCCCGTTTTCAGACCGTCCGCAAAAACACTCTGGGCCTCGCGACGGTGAAGCTGCTGCCGCTGTTCCTGACTCGCGTCCTGATCGCGACCGGGCTCATCAACCTGCTGACGAGCTTCTACAAGCTGGCGCCGCGCACGCTCAGCGACGTGCTCGACGAGCTCACCGACAACGTCGAGCTCAAGTCCGTCCTCAGCTACAACTTCGGCGACTACGGTCCGTTTCTTTGAGCCAGATACCCGTGTCTCCTCATTTGGGGTGTCTGGCCATTTCGTTTCACCGGATATCTGCACCTCGTCTTTGGTGACGCGAAAGGCGACGAGCTCATCCGGGCGTTGAATCGAACACGCCCGTTCGTTACAGGGACGCTGCCCAAGGACACAAGTTTTGCGATGCACGCGATGCTGGCCATGCACTTCCAGCGTGGCGGATCGTACCCAGTTGGGGGCGCCAGCGAGATCGCTTTCCATATGATCCCGATCATAGAGAGGGCGGGCGGCCGAGTCCTTGTCAGAGCCAACGTCACCGACATTCTGCTGGACGACAAAGGCCAAGCGCGCGGTGAGTTCATCCGCCTGCAATAAAACCCGTCACTGTGAGGATCCTCTGGCGCTTGTTGCGACGATCAAAACGTTTCCAGACAATTCATCGTCAGGCTGCTTTGGTCTTTCTCGAGCAAGACTCAACACCACCCTTCATGCTGTGCCATCGGAATTTCGCGTTCGTCGTGCTCCAGTGGATCCAGGCTTCAGGTCAGGGGGTGGGTGCCCAAACCACAGCAGGTGCACAAAACTTCATCGACGATTTGCTCGTGCGCAGGAGTTCGAGTGCAGAAAGGTCAGGAGAGCTTTGAGCTGACGGCGCCGTGCGTCATCTCATCCGCCGGGGTGATCAACACCTTCAAGAAGCTATTGCCCAGGGAAGTGGCCGAGAAAACAGGCAAGAAATCACCGTCCTTTGCAGGGGTGGATTCTGGACTTGCGGTTGTCAGCGGAGCCCGACTCTTGGTGCGATGCGGAGGGCGATTCCAACTTTGAATTTGTTGTGTGTTTGTATTTCGAGGCCTGAATTCATTCGCGAACGGTGGGCTCGCAACCGACCACAACGGTGATGGAACAGGCCGTGTGTGTATCCCACAGGAATCGCGAAGCTGATCCAGAAGAACACGGTTCGGTCCGGGGTCGGCGCCATGTCGCTGTTCGTCGGGCTGCGAGGCTCCAAGGAAGAGCTCGGGCTCAAGGCGGTCAACACGTGGGCGTTTACAGGGTGAGTCGGCGGTGCAGACACGTGCGTCTGCAGGGTCTGTTTCTGGTTCACACACGTGAGGCTTTACATGGTATGATGCTGATTCGAGCATTCAAAGGGCAAGATCATTCTTTGGATGTATGTGGGTCTTGCAGGGTAAGATGCTGGTTCAGACCTTGTTGACAGGTGCAATGACAGGCTGTTGTATTCAGACGCGTTGCTGCAGACCGCGCGTCTACTGAAGCAGTCACTTGACCCAGTTCGAGGGTCTTCCTCGCAGTGGTGTTCTTGTTCAGCATTTGCTCGGTTTGCGCGTCGCTTTCAGGACGGACATCGACGGGATCTCGCGAGACTACCTGCAGCTGACGGCGGACGAGGCGAGGGACGCGGACGTGCCGCTCCTCTTCGTCTCCTTCCCGTCAACCAAGGACCCGACCCACAGCGAGAGATACCCAGGTACCAGGCGCTGACTCCCGAAAACGTGAAGCCTCCGGCCCGTCGCGCGCACGCACGCACGCACGCACGCACACACACACACACACACATGCGCGCGCTCTCGCGTGGGCCACACCCACGTCCACAAACTGAAGTCTTCAAAAAATTTGAAGGACGCGTTTTGTCCGCTCCGGGATGGCCGCTTCATGTGAAGTCCCAAAACCCCATCCCTGTCTGGATTGCACGTTCGCAGACTTGTATCGGGGATCTGCTGAACGAACACTGCGTGCGCTTTGACGCCGACGTTTGGAGGCCGATTGAATTCTTCAGCTTTGCGGCCTCCTCATTGTGACAGCAAATTATGTGTGTACATTTGGAGTCTACAACCCTTTTTGCACAGACAAAAGAGGTGGGCACGAGTTGATCTTGGAGGGCTGTCTTCTACTGAAAAGGTGCAACATTGTGTGTCTGTGGCGCAAAGAAAAGGGGCCAAGCAATTGTTTCGGAGTTGCGCTGCCCCGCACCACCGGGCCCGCTGGAGCACCCCCCCCCCCAAAACGCAATCGCCAGAGAGTCCATTCTGCGTTCTTCAGACAAGACGACGTGCACGGTGATCACGCTGGCGCGCTGGTCGTGGTTCAGCGAGTGGAAGGACAAGCAGGTGATGAAGCGCGGGGACGACTACGACCAGGTCAAGGACGGCATCGGCCACCACATGTGGGAGCAAGTCTGCGAGCTCTACCCGCAGCTCAGGGACAGGGTCAGTACCGTTCAGGCGCACGCGCACCCACTCAACCACACACGCACTCAACCACAGACACGCAGAGTCTCACACAACTCACTGACGGGCTCTTAAACTGTTCACTGTTGCTTCTGTGCGTGTGCGCACGTTTTGTGTTCGCTGCTGACGTTGCGCATGCGCGCGCGTTGGGTGCCACAGGTGGAGTACTTCTCGGTGGCGAGCCCGGCGAGTAACTACTACTACATCGGGTCGCCGGCGGGAGAGATCTACGGCCTGGACCACAACGTGGAGCGGTTCGGGGCGAAGACGCTGAGCGCGCTGCGGCCCGAGGTGCCCGAGGTGCCGCGACTCTACCTCTCAGGTCAGTCGCTGACGTACGGCCCTGTCTTCCGTCGGACCACTCTTCCCGGCTGAGATTCGACGCAGAGGTTGGCCAGCTCCAAGATTGGCAGTTTTCAGCAAAAAAGTTGTTCGACCTTCGGCGCGGTGGAGAGAACACCAGTGCGCTCTCTGGTGTCAGTGAGACGCATGGAACGCAACAAGTGTGTGGCGCATCTTGAGTTTTAGAAGCTGGGTGTACTTTGTAAAGTTGTCAAACTGGAGAATGTCAATTCAGTTTCTTTGCGGATTCAGGGGCCTGCGACCCATCCACTCCCACTGTGATTCCCCCCTGGCAGTCACGTCACGTTTGCAGGTCACACGCGGTTCTCACTGCAGGTCAGGACGTGTTCACGGGCGGCTTCTCGGGCGCCATGTTCGGCGGGTTGTTCTGCGCAGGCAAAGTCCTCAACAGAAACCTCTACTACGACCTCGTCAACCTCAAGAAGCAGATACGCGACGCCAAGAAACAAAAACAACAGTGAATTGCTGTATCAACATTCCGAACAGATAGTTTATTTGGAACACTCCTCGCACAACTACTACTGTACTGGGCACTTCCATGTCACTTCACAAAGAGTATTTTCGAAGCAATAAACTTGGATTTGAAAACTTGACAGGAACTTCGACTTCGTTGATAAGAGAGAGAACGTGATCCGGCAAAGTTTTGCACAACAGGGAAGAATCAAATTCCGGAAGAAACACAAACAATTTGCTGTCATTGTTCGCACCCGGTGCAGGGGCAGCGAGCCGCGGGGCGAGTCGAAGATCTAATCAAAGGGTCCTCGCGGGACGGAGGGGAAAGGCGATCTCAACTGTGAACAATTTCACATGAAACTGCAACTTATTTGCACCCCCCTCCCCCACAAAAGTGTTCACGCAGCGAACAAACCTTCGGTACCCAGGCGTAGAGACGGACACAATTCTCACGGCGCGAGAAAACAATCACTTGGGTTATAAACACATTTGCGGCGATTCGCAGGCAAAAGCAAAAAGTCACGAAGAACTATGTTTTGCGGCAAATTCTGTGAATCGCCGCCGCATTTCGAGGATGAACGACCAGAGGTTGTTCGTTTCGTTCAGTTTCGTCAGCAAAGCGTCGACGTTCCTCAGCGCCGGGTCGCAGTCGCCCACTGAAAACAAAATCCGCGGAAAACTGAACTCAAACTTTGCAGTCAAGGATTGCACGTGTCGGCCCGTGGTCCTCTCTCGCTCAGTCACACGGAGTGTAACCATGTTCGCAAGATTCTCCACTCACAGACGTAAATGCCGTCGCTGATCTTGATTCGGAAGAAGAACGGCTTCTCCGGGTTGTCTTTGCTGATCTGGATGAACACAACCTCCAACCACCCACCTGTCAGTGAAAAATGGTGGAGAAAACTCGGGACAAATAACCTGGATAAATCCAGTCAGGGGGCGAAATCCCGAACGCCCTGCCTTCAACTTTGAATATTTTCAACGAGGAACAAATTTCGTGTGTTCAGCGCGACAGAGGCAAACAATGTGCTCACACCAGGAGGCGCGAACCTCTGGGAGTCCCACTTGATCCGCCCCAACGATTCTGCAGGGATGTTCATTCGGTCGTGGTTCTCACCTCGCACTTTGTTCAGCTTCATGCCCAGGTATTCGTGATAAAAGCCCGCAGATTTCTGGAGTTCTTCTTCCTTCGTTGTGGAAATTTTTCTCTGCAGCTCGAGACCTGCGATGAACACAAACATTCTCCACGTACACTTGCAACATGCAAGCAAAGAGTGCTGCAGGTCAGGGTTTGGACCCTCAGATCCAATCCTGGATCCGAATGATTTTGGAGCAATGGGAAGAGAAAAGCCATCATCTGTGCAAATTTTGCTTGCGGGACATATTTGGCTGTGAACCTCAAAACAAACGTACGCTCGTTGAGTTCCTTGTTTTTGGCGTTCAGTTGGTGAAGCGACTCGGAAAGCGATTCCTTCGCCCTCATCAACTCGTCCGTGCTCTTCGCCACTGTGGATTCTGAAAAGCAACACAAGTGGAGATACACGTCAATCCGTAGTGGATTCTGAAGAAAACACAGAACCGAGGTCCCAGCGGTGAAGAATTCGGCCGTTGAAGTCAGCTGTGGAAGTCTACAGAAGGTGCGCGATTCAATTCGACACAGACACGCTGTTTGAAAACCAGGTCCCTTCCGAGTGATCGATCTTCTGACCTAGTTTCGCAGAGACAGTAGTTGAGGTTGCACTTCTCGACTGCTCTTCCAACTGAGGCACTTGATCTGAAAGAAAATAGATCTAATGTCTCAGAAGAGCCGTGCTGGTTGGACAGGCACCTCACTTTCTTTGACTGAAAACAGAACACGTACGCGTGAGAGCCCTGATTCTACCTTTCAATTTTCGGAGCGAAGCTTCCCAGGAGCCGAGAGCGTTCACGTCTTTGCGCAGCTCAGTCCGCCAGTTGTTGACGAAAAACGTCTGGACTTCCTTCAGAACACCCTCCATCGTCTGCACACGCAGAGCGAACTCGCTGAAAGTGAGACAAGATGGCCTGCTACTTCCCTGATGACCATGTTTGAAGAATACGGGCGAGAAAACAAATAGTTTTACCTCAATGTGGTCATTTCTGGGCTTCAAAGCACTTGTTTACTCGTATTGTTCGCCGTTTGATTTTGCCGCTGACATCTGGTGCCGGAAGTGGTTCTCTTGATCTGCGCAGATTGTGATGACGTCACTGGATTCGTGAAACAGCTCACATCAGTGACAACTTTGGTGAATCAAAAAGAAACGCAATTTTAATTTTGACACTTAGTGACTGAATATTCAAACGTTGAGTTGTTGTTGTGGATTATGGATGATCAAGATATTATTACCACCTTGAAGATCCTGATCATTGGTGAGAGTGGAGTCGGGAAATCCAGGTAGAAACGCTCGTTGTTCTTCAGATCAAAAATGTTTTTGATGTGGGTTTCAAAGTGCAAACACAAGTTGGACAGATATCAAAATATAGGAATGCTGTCTGCGTCGTAACACTGAGCTTTTGCTCTCTTTCAGCTTACTGCTTCGTTTCACAGACGACACATTCGATCCAGAACAGTCTGCAACGATAGGTGAGAGAACAGAACCGAAATGAAAAGGTCTGATGAGTGGCACTCACCTGGATCTGGATCTGCTGTTCGTTCCTTGATATGCTGCTGTCGTCTTGACAGTATCACACAAGTCTTATTGAACGAAAAGGACCAGTTCAGAGAAAGATCTTTTGACGCTGGAATATTGATTTTCGGTGTTTGTTGCAACTTCTATTGCCAATTCTTCAGGTGTGGACTTCAAAGTGAAAACACTGTCAGTCGATGGAAACAAAGCCAAACTCGCAATCTGGGTGAGTGATTGGAATATTTTGCCACAGTCAGCGGTCCATTTGGCGGAAAAGGTGCCTGCTCATTTTGAAGATGACGTTGGCCTGCCTGACCCCCCCCCCCAAAATGTCCCCCCCCCCCAGCAGCATTTTGACTGCAGTGTCAGACACCAGCCGAGACTAAAGTTAACCACCAAACGCCGATTTTTCCGTCAAAGATGTTGCGAATTACCTTGTGCGTCGAAAAAGCTGAGCGACACTGGAAATTGTGGGATGACAAAGGTGCAGAGCAATGAAGAGCAACCACTTTTCCCAGCGGCTGAATTGGCCCAACAGACAAGAGTTGTTAAATCTTCATCAATTCAATTCTGAGATGCTCGACGTTCCTCGGATGGTCGTTTCAGAACAAGGAATCAAGCATCTTCAACCTGGAAATTCTGAGATGGGAAATAAAAAAAAAATGCGTCTTTGCATTGCAGGACACTGCTGGGCAGGAAAGATTCCGAACCCTCACACCAAGCTACTACCGTGGAGCGCAGGGATGCATATTAGGTACAGTAATTTGATCAGTGAGCACAACTCAGTGAAAATAAGATCTGCGCAGAACAAGAAAGCGCATTCCTCGCGCACTGGTCTGGAGTCAATTCGTTTCAGTGTACGATGTGAGCAGCAAGCAGTCGTTCGCGCGGTTGGACCAGTGGCTGAGTGAGCTGGAGACGTTTGCAACGAAACATGACATCGTGAAAATGCTTGTTGGAAACAAGATAGACAAGGCATGTTCTCCAATCCACCTCTCAGTTGCCTTTCAATTTCATCTCGATTTCGATTTTATGTCACGTTGTGCATCAGTTTGCGCGACTTCGTCAATGACAAACTTTGCAGGAGGGAAGAGAAGTATCCAGAGAGGAGGGTCTCAAGTTTGCGAGGAAACACAGAATGCTTTTCATCGAAGCAAGTGCAAAGACCAAAGAGGGAGTGCAGTGTGCATTCGAAGAATTGGTGGAAAAGGTAAGAGGCAGGATTTTCAGAGGGCCCACTGTCCCCAAGCCGGGGCAGGAGGAGTCACAGTGACACCTGCACGCAATCCTTCCTGACCTGGAGACATCTGTGTTGGTGTGACCAGACATGAGTTCAGCTGTCCTCATGGCAGTTGTCCTCGCATCCCAACGATGTGTCCTTTGTGTTTCGTGAACAAAGCCGGTGTCCTTGTGCTTATCATCCGCGAAGTGCGCTGACATTGTTTTCGTCCCGTCCTTTGTGGATATTCACAAACTCAACTGAGTTTCTTTTCCCCAGGGGAGTGGGCTTCAAAAGCAACTGAGTTTGGTTTGTTCAGGGTAAATTAACTCAACTTAGTTGCTTTGCCCTGGCGTGGGTCAAAAGCAACCAAGTTGGGTTGAGTCCAGCCTGGACTTTGGGGTTTACCTGAAACAAACGCAAGTTCATGGCAACATTGTTGCTTTACCCCCAGGGTAAACAGACCGTTGACTTGTAGGAGATTTGAATGGCACGCGGGCGGCTGATTTTCTGCTTTTACAGTCTAGTTTTGTTCAATGTGTACTCGGCACGATGTGAGAAATATTCTGTATATCAAATCATGTGATTTGGTTTCGTCTTTCAGATCATCCAGACCCCAGGTTTGTGGGAAACCGACCATCGACTCGGTTTGTCTCTGGGGTCCAACGCTGGTGCTGACAACCCGTATGGACAGTGTGCTTCCTACTGCGTTATCTGATAGCACTTGTGGTTCCCCAGACATTGCGTATTCATTCAGTGTGCTTGCTTTGAAGAAAGGACAAGAAACAGAAACACTTCCAGAAACGAAGATACGAGTGTACACACAAACGTGCAAGTGACAGTCATTGACGAGTTCGTTGCGTGTGTAGTGAGAAAAGATGGCCACTTCCTCACCAACCATTTCGCGAGCAACACGCCTGATACAACACAGGGTCGGATCCAGGACTCTGTCGGAGTTGAGCGCGGAACTTCCGATGCCAACAAAACCAAAAACATGTCGTGTGCTCAGGCAAAGTAAGGCGGCAAATTGGCAGGAGTAAAGGGGGCGGGCCCGTGCGAGCCCGCCTGGATCCGCCCCTGAGACATGGGCATTGGGTGACCATCAGAAGGGACTGCTGCAGCGGGTCTGCTACAGCGAGTGTCGCTCGTTGCGCTTCATCATCTGTTTATGGGGCCTTGCTTTGCTCTGTAGAAAAATATGACACAGACAAAGTTTGACTGGTTGATTTACTCAAGCGCGTACACTTGCAGCAACGATCAGCGAAGTTTTTGCTTCTTTGGTTCTTCGCGCTATATTTTGAAACGGGGCTGTACTTGTCAATTATCTTATTGTTTCGTTGCACAGGGCAATACGAGGTTTCTTTTGTTTTCACGACTTCTGTCCTCTGGACTCGCAGCTCTCCGCTGCGCCTCTTGCTGTTTTGTATTGTTTTTTCTGGAGATGTGGACAGTCGAGTGTGACCTGCAGAGTTGACAGCAAACTTACTGAGCGGCAAAGCCGACGCGAAAATTTTTTTCAAGTCGTTGATGTGTGAAAAATTCGTTCAGACCGGGCTACTGCTCTTCTGTTGAAATAACAAGGGAAAAATGTATTTTACAAATATATGCTCGTCGACAAATTGTTGCTGTTTGGGGTTTTGCTTTGTTGCCGGTCGCGATCGAGACGACTTCGCGGATCTTTCATTTTGAATGAAGAACAGTTTGTTCAATTCAGATAGATCTACAATGTGAATTGAACGTGCAGCAATTGTAATGCACAGGGTCAAGAAACATTGAAATGTCAACAAATATATTTCAATCTGACAAATAGATTTTTCGAAACAATTGTCAAAAGTGTGGCAAGATTAAAACACAGTCACAATGATGTGTTTTCTCTTTGTTTACTGAGCTATAATACAGACCAGTGTAATGATATCACAAACGATCAGTTGAGTTTCTCAGAAGAGACTGTCTTCTTGAGGTGGGAATCTCCCTATTTAGACGTCTATTGGTGCATCTCACACCATCTGGTAGTAGTTCTGACAATTTAGGTCAGGTGTGTCACACCACACTCCTCCCCAACCAGGGGGTGCTGGCCTTGGCAGCCATTTTAATATTTCAATAATTTACAAAAATCATCTGTGTATAGTGATTTGCCATTGGAGGTTTATTTCTCTCAAATGTTGGGTGAATATTCTAGCTCTGGCTGATTCCCTCCCCCGGGGGGTGTGGGAACCAGAATGGCATCATGTGATATTTTCCTTTTCAACATGGATATGGCAGAAGTTGAGGCCTTTTCATGTTCAAAAAACAGAGGATCACATGCAGAATCATCTTTGAAGCAGGGCAGCAAAATTAAAGTCCTGTTGATTGACATGTGATTGATCCAAAATGATTGACTTTTTCAACCCTTGGGCACCTCTGCCAACCAATTGAGGTGTGACCAGGGCTGAGAGAACCACCAAAATGACTTACCTACTGAGTTGCCACTTTCACATCAGCTGCAATTTGGGTGATCAACACATTCAGACATTGATTTGGTATGGTATCAGTCCAAGGTTGAAATGATTGATACATGCCTGCAGTACAACTGGATGATCAGCCTCCAGCACAGTTCAGGTCCTTTCAGCCAACAAGAATCTTGCTACAGACTGTCTCAAACAACGAAATGCTTCAACCTTGATCAAAGCCTGTGATGGTGCATAGTTTCAAAAAGGGGTTTTTTTTTCAGTCACATAACATCACTCTGGTCTCCACACCCCCCAGGGGAGGGGGAGGGAATCAGCCAATTCAGTCAGATTTCATACAAATTAGCCTTAATTAAATGGCAAATCTCTACAGGTATACAGATGATTCTTGTGAAATTATATTGAAATGTTAAAAATAGCTTCTGATCATTTTATTTTTATTTTTACTTCAACAGAAAACGTGGAAAAATACGTTTTATCTAAACTGTCCGGGACATTTTATTTGCGGTGTTATATATATTTACCATGACCACCCCCTAAGACTGCCATGGCCTTCCATAGCCACAGCAACAGCCCCAGCCAATCATAGCATTACCCTAGATGGAGCCCCTATCCTAAGCTGGGCACATGACCCAGACTGCCAACACACAATAGCTTGTGACACCATCGAGGAAGGTAGCCTAAACCACTGAGCTCCAACTCATACTCTACAATAAACTATACCACAACATCACTACTGGGGCTTCACTCATATATACAACAGCGGTGTGAATTACCAATCCGATTACGGCCAGAATCGATAACTGATCTATCCCCTGCTGGGAGAATCTTGTTGTTCGCCTCACAACGAGGCGATGACGTCACAACCGTCAAAAGCGCGGGCAAGCACAAAAGTCTGCGAAAGTTTAAATGTCTCAACCAAAACATTGTTTACTGACGCCACGCGGAATAGTGTTTTTGCAATTTGAAGGAAAAGTGTTCTTTACTGAGTGCTGACCACTTGTAAGTACTTTGAAATGCAATTGAAACACAAAGAGAAGTATGTTGAACACTTGTTTTTCAGCGTCATTCAAAATAGGAGGATCCAAGATGGTGACCCAGATCAGTTCAGGGATCGATCCTTTGGAAAGCAACGATTTTTTTCAGAGGCAGACGCAATCAAAATTCGTTGAAGATTTTTCGCTGCAAACTTTGTCCAGTAGAGTCTAAATCTCGCTTTGGGTTTGGAAACAGCACTTGAGACTGTTTTGCTTCACATTTTTGTGGCGTCTGTGCGGCTTAGCTGGAGTAGCCAGCCATGTTTGTGACGTAGCGAAGCGTCCACAACAAGTTGTTGATTGCTTCCTCAACTTCTGTGTCGATGAAATGCCCCTTGGCTGTCGCGCAAAGAGATCGCCAAGTGTCAGGACAGCCACTTGCTAGTTTAGGCTCGCAGATCCAGTGGTAAGGATGAGAAAATCTGTGTTCAATGAGGAAACGAGACAGCGAGATTTGTTGGACCTTCCGGCAGTGATGTGGACCAGGTCTACGTGAGGAAAGGTCGTTGTCCTGTGCGTTTCTTGGACGTCTGGAAAATGCAGCAGATCAAAGTCAACCTCCTGAAAAGAATGGATGCCAGATTTTTCACAGTCGATCGTGTCAAAAAGTTTGTTTTTTGCCTGAGATGCTTGCACAGCACACATCCAAGCTTGTGCACGTTTTCGTGATGTCCAGCAGAGCACCCGTCCACACATAACACAAGACGACCGCAAAACGCAGCAAATCTCCCCGGTTTCCCATTGAATCCAAGAGTACGGTTCGTCAATGCAGCTCTGACAAAAGTCTTGGAGGGCGAACCGTGAAGAAAAGATCCACGAGGGTGTCATGAAAAATGTCAATGAACTTGGTGTTGTGTGCGGGTCGGGTCCCGGTGGTTCCCGTCCACACAACCGCCGCTGTATGCAGCACCGCGGTACAAAGCAGTCTTGGCTCGGCCGGACCGCCGCAGTGGAGTAACAACTCAAGTGTATGCTTCAAACATTTATTGCTCAGTCCTGTCTCAAGCTGCTGCTCTCAACAGATGCAGGGTGTCGTGGGCACGGCTTTAAATAGGTGGCGTGAGCTGCGAGTCCGGTGCACAGCTTCAGCTTCGTGCAGCTCCGCTGAAGCCGCTTCATCAGTACTCAGCACCTCGCCCGAAAGCTGGAATGCACTCATGTGAAGAGAAAACTCTTCAACACGAAAAAGTACAAGTCATTGGGTGCTGCATCCATGTACAAATCAA
>JAAUXT010086712.1_pt1 | contig 26581 bp, 33 predicted proteins | sample 7278171 | NCBI WGS metagenome assembly JAAUXT01 (sample SAMN14350112, study PRJNA611818) | marine sediment metagenome | isolation source: surface marine sediment (1.8m) | place: French Polynesia: Moorea | collected 2018-08
CACACATGCACACACAGACACACACACCATGAATTGCTTATGAACTTTTAATGCGTTTGGGTGATTCGAAGTACTTCAAAGTTATCAAACACATTTGATGTCACTTACACATATAATCCATTGCTTTCTTCGAATGCATTTCAGTCCTTCGAAGTACTTCCAATATTAATTCAATAGTCATTCTCTAGTCCTAGGACTGGGTGATGACCACTGGGCATGGTCGTTGTCTGGTCCTAAAAATGTGTCTAGGACCACATAACAACTGGTTGTTGTCCAGTCCTAGGTGGTCGTTGTCTGGTCCTGAAATTTCAGGACCACACAATGACCAAATAGTGTGGTCGTTGTCTGGTCCTGGTCGTTGTCTGGTCCTGTTACACCGGTTTGAGACGTCAAGTTGACGTGGACTTCAGTTTTAGACGTCAAGTTGACACGAAGGTCAGTTTTAGACGTCACGTTGACGTGGCCGTCAGTTTCTGGCAGCCCCAGTGCTCCATGAGCAAACGGCTGAAAGCGCCTCACTAGCCGCTGCGTGGTGACTGCGTGTGGGAGTCTCCCGCGCACTGTCTGCAGTCGGCGCCATTATGCACACAGTGATTGCCAATTTACAACCTGGAAATGGAAGTCTAATATGGAATGCAAGATGTAAATCTGAAGAGCAACGTGGAATAAAGCAGCGTGTGTTCAACTGAAGACGCTGTTCAGACACTGCTGCGATCGGTATTGGAAGCCCCAGGAGACGACGCACATTACCACGACCTGTGCAGAGGTGTACCTGAGACCTTGAGCTTCTGTCACAAACCCGTTGCCAGTGGGAAACATTCTTGCACGAGTCAAATGCTTTGCAGCATGTTGCTCTTCACTGCGCTGCGTGGCGCAAAGTCGCCCTTTGTGCGCCGAGCGAGAAACGAGACAGCGATAGACACGAACGTGTCTTCTGGATCCAGGGGTGGGGGCCTGAACCCTTTCAGCTGGACCCAAAAATGTAGCCCCATCCTTGTTTTGGTGCCACAGCTGCGTGTTTAAACACTGATTTCTGCAAGTGTTAGAAGCTGAAGTCAGGGCCCTCCAGCCCCTCCTCGCCTCACAAACAAATGGAAGTCCCCTCCCATTGAGTCTGAGTCTCCTGGGTGGTGAGACCCTGGCCTGAAATGCCCCACTAAGATCACTGGATCCACGAGACCTCTGCTTCCACAGTCCCATGGGGGAGGCTGCTGCAGTTTATCCTGCAGAGCACGGCGCACGCACTCACCGCGCCTGGCAACACTTCATGCTCAGCATTCACCGCAGCAAACGTTCGGAATCTAATCAGAAGCGGCTTTTGATCGCTCAACAGGTGAAGAGACGGCGGCATGACGGAGGGGCGGCTCCCTCATCGCGATGCTCTGTTCCCGAGGCGGCGCGTCATTCAGCGGGGCCAGGCAGCAGAAAGCGTCGCCTGAATGATGAGCTGCGTGTCACACAATAGACGTTTTGTCACCGAGTTGAGGGTCTCGGCCAATTTCTCGTCCCAGCTCCAGCTGCGTCCCGTGCCTCCGGAGGCGACCAGAGCCAGAACGAAGGTTTGGATTGCAGCGAGTCTCTTTGCCTGCTGAATCACTGTTCTGCCTCAAAATTTGGCGATTTGGAGAACTGGAGAAACCTCCCTCGCCGCTTGAAAATTCCACCTCGGTCCGGTGGCCTTTTTCACTTGAAATTTATCAGGCGCTTTTGCCTTTCTTCCTGCAACACATAGAAATGTGAGTGGTGCAAGTTTTAGTCAGGACAGAAGTGCCACAACCCATGCCACCTCACAATGAGCTGTATCATCGCCAAAAAGCTGCCGATTCCTGGAGCACAGATCTCAGAATCACGATTTCAGAGATGATCCGAGGCGTCAGTCTCGTTTCTACAAAGCCGCGCCTCGCGAGGTTATTTCCTATTGTTCTGCAGAATCGCATTAGCAGCGAATTTCTGAGACAGTGCGCCGACTGATTGAATTCGCGTGTCTCCAAGAAAACGCAAATGAAGCGAGGCGAACATCAAAGGCTTTCTAATTGCGGATAATGAGGGGAGAAAATTGCAGTCCCGGAGCTGAAGTGAAGCAGGTGAATCGGGCGGATCCGGGATTTGGTCAGGGAACACACCTCCGGGGAAGGGCGACTCAAGCTACTCAAGCGACTCAAGTTCTTGAATGTGCTGGAGAGCTTGGCTTTGTGGGAAATTCGCCTGAGGAGCCGCCTCGCTCCCTCAGGTTTAGAATCTCATTTGGTTCGCCTTTTGTTTTCTGGCTTGATGAGCGGACCCAGGCCCTTGAAGCCCCAATCCCCGGATCCGCCTGTTGAAAACATGAACTGATGAGAGGACCCAGGGCCCCTGGTTCCGCCCCCAGGTCACTATCTGATGAAGATTGCATCTCGCAGTTCAGTTCCTCTCGACTCAATTACAGCTCTTAAACTGGACTGAGGCTGGTAATGAGCTCCTCCAGGTTCAGGAGGACCTCCCTGCAGGTCCCTGCGTGTGCGGAAGGAGTTTGTTCAAGGTCCGTGCAGGTCCAGGTGGGAAGACACTGGAGGAAAAACAAGGATTTCAAATGTCACTCCTGTTACAACAAGTGCAGAAAACCAAAAAAGAGAAGGAACACAACTGTCCTTGTGTGTCCAATTCCCCAGAACTGGAAGCAAACTGCTGCAAGAAGGGCCCATAGCAAAATAAAACAAACGTACAGTGGAGACAACAGGGGCATTTAGATCTGCTGTTGCTTCGACACTTCCTGCTCTACGCAATCGCCCAAAGGCCTGTGGTCCTGTGCAATTCGCTTTCCATTCAGGAACCATAAACACTTCCCTGCAACATTTGTTTGCTTCAAACCCATTGTGGATATTGCCGTCATGTTTGTGTGTGAAAGTCTGTCCGTAGGTACCTTGTCCATGGGAGCCTCAATGCAGCAGTCAGTGGATCCGACTCGCTTCATCACAATAAATTACGGTAATGCGCATCCACGTCCCGCCCGCAGACACACACCTATTCATTAGAAGAGCGCGATGTACGTTCATCATGAAACCCGCCCGTGATGGCGGGAACGGTTCCACGTGGCCTGTGGGACGAAGGGACGGTGGTTGCGTCCACTGGGATAGGAAAAGTGGGGACTTTTGGCACCGTGTGAAAATTCATGACGGGCCTGCAATTCATCTTTAACCCACCAGCCATGCGAGTTTGCACGTCGTTTTCTGCTGATTTGAGTGTAAATCTAGGTTCTGATGTGAACATCATCATCGTTCTTGCTGCAACTGTGGCACTGAATCCATAGAGGGCGTGAGGGCCACGCACCTGTGCCCGTCAAATTCTTCCTGTCTCCGACGTTGCACATGCACAGGCGTTTTGCTCTGCTTGAACTCCCTATTGGCAATCCGCCAGTCATGACTGGTTCTGGTCCCCACCCAAATGTCTGTGTACTGGAGCAGTCCTTTGGTAGAAACAATTGTTCAGCACAACATGCAAGTACAGCATGTCTGTAAACATGTCCCTCTGCAAGTACAGCTTCTCTCCACGGCACACGCAACAACGCGTGTTTCCATCCCCGCTGGAATGTTTCAATCCTCTTGTTTGGTTTGTTGTGGTGGAGAATGGATTCTCGCCCGTGGACCTGCATGTGCTGCAGAATTCTGTGCGGTGCGGCCACACTGGACAGGAATTTGCTTGCGAACCCAAACGGAACTTTTCTCGAACGTCAGGATATGTACCGGGTCACGGCGCCCCCTGGATCTGCTTCTGCCTGTTTTCCACCAGTTTTATTGTTTCTTCCATGGTTGTGAAACCAAGTCGAGTTGTGCGCTTCTCAACTTGCACCCTTTGAGCGCAGCTTCAATAGTGTTTCTTGGTGCTGCTCCTTTGCGGTGTGCACCCTTGTTGTGCCCTATTCTGGGGCTCTCTGCCTTACAGAGGGTTCTGCACACAAGCTTCAAACCAATCTTCTCTCAAGAGAAAATACATTTCGTTGTTTTGAACCACTCTGCAACAAAGCGGCGCTGGCGGCGGCGTGCATGCGATACTCCATTAGGAAACTGCGCCGGCGCTGCGGGCCACAGACCACTTGGAATCGAGGCAACACGAAACGCTCACACAGCAACAGTGATTGAATTGAGGCACTAAAGGCGACCCTGTTGACTGCACTTCTGGGCCCCAGCTCTCAAGCTATCAACTCGACAAATTAGGTTTACATGTCGCATATCGGGGACTGACAGACGCAGACGCTCATCAAAAGCGAGTTTGAAGTGAAATCGAATCAAGTTTGAAACACAAACCGCTGCGCGCGTCTCCTGTGATTTGCTCCCATCTTGATTACAGATGGAGGCGGCGGGGCAGGAAAACTCGTCTTCAATGGGAATGTCAAGTTTGTTCCCGCTTGAATCACAACAAACATATTCTTGTGTTGAGAGGGGCAGATCCAGGATTTTGTCAAAGGGGCCCAAGGGCCACGGCCCCAGGGGCCCCTGGATCCACCCTTTGCCTGAAACCCAAGTGCAGAGCTAACAAAGCAAATGCAACCTTGGAAACGGGCTCGTTTTCACTTTGTGCGCAGAAACCCTTTTACGGTGCGTTCAACTGGAATTGAGAACTTGGGATAATTACGACCCAAAAGCACTTCTCGGAGACAACCGTGCTCAGTGCCATAGAGTCAGTTTCCCTGGTTCCTAATCTCGACACTGAACGCTGCTCTGGCATCCAGAATTCGCATTAGACCCGACGCAGTCACATACCAGGGCAGCAGCGGCAGCTCATCGTCGGGCATGTTCGTTTTTGCGCTCCGAACATACCGCGTCACACTCGGCACATGCATTGGACATAGATCTTTGCGCACTTTGTGTACAAGTCTATTCTGGAGAGGGTGGGCACGTGCAAACGCACCTTTCACCACTGACCAAACCGGGCACACAAGCAGTTTATACTTTTGCGCTTTTTTCGCGTCCAATGGACAGAACACGTCAAGTTCGGTGCTGCGTGTTCGGAAGGCAAAACGAACGCTCCCGATGCGAGGACTGCTCGCCGCTCCCCGGGAGACCGACCCGTCACTCAGAGCCAGGAGTTGAGGTCGGAGGAACCCAGGAGGCTCCGACTCTTATCAACATGAAAGAGAAAATATAATGTTGTACCTGTGATCCAATGTTACGGGGTTCCGTAAATTTGTCAAGTAGGGGGCCCAAGCTCCTTGGTTCCCTGGATCCGGCAGACACGACGCTCGCTGGTTGGTTCCTTTTCCCCTTGAAATCACCTTAATCTGTTTATATCTGTTGTGTCATTGAAAAGGGCCTGCGTGGAAATCGAGTCGCCTCCTCAATTGTGAGGCCTGGGAGCTGCGCGGTGGTAACAGTGAATGGAGCATTGTGCGTCCACTGTGGCTGACTGTGCTCTCATTCCGTTGCAGGGTGCTGCCTATCTGCCTGTCTCAGATCTTCCTGTTCCCAATGAAGGACACATGTTCAGGCTGGTTTCTCCATTGTGAACCACGTTTTGTGCAGAATCATTGCAAGAATCGCACATCCTCATGGGGAGAGGAGTAACACCAAAGCTTTCCGGTGTCTGTTGCTCTCCTTGCTGAGAGAACAGCAAGGGAACTGATAATCACATCACCAACTGTTTCTCAATGTTTCAGAGGGTTGAGGGTTGAACCAATGGGGCCCCAGGCCCCAATAGGCCCCAAGATCCGGCCCTGACTCTCACCACCACTTGAGAAAGGACCTGCGTGTTCTGGTTCCTGAACTGCAGGACCAGGCTCTGCCTCTCTGCGTGACACGGCGGTGGCGCCGAGTATTGCATTGAGCTCTCACAGGCTTCTCACCGGGGTTAATTGACACACAGTTCCCAAATGAAGCCGCATTGACACCGAGATAGAGGCAGCGTTGATCAAAGCTCAGACTTTCATTCGCCTCACACAGTTCAAACTGGTCCCCAACAGAAACAAACCCTAATTAGGTCAAAACGTGCAGACCACCTCAGTGCGGTGCTTCACAAACTTATTTATTGTGGGTGTGATCATCCGTGTGAAAGAATCGAGGGGCGGGGAGGAGCCTGGTGGGGCCTGGTGCGACTGTTTTTGGTGGGGCGGGGCAGGGAAGAACTGGCTCGGCTGGGTTGAGGGCTCTTTCTGGAGAGCAGGCAGAGCAGGGTGAAACATGGCAGGGTGGGTGTTGGTAGGGCAAGGCAGGGCGGGGTGGGGGAGCAGGGGCCATGGTGGGGTTGGGACGACCCTCCCTTCCTGGATCCGTCCACTTCCACATCCACAAGTGCGTCGGGCTCGAACCTGTCACAGCGCGTTGTTGCGCCTCGCTTGCTCGTGTCGGAACTGATACGAGGTCTGGATTTTATGTTTCCTTAAATGTGCGATGGTTTTTGACACGTTTGCTTTTTGAAGATGCAACCAAGGCCTTTTTGCACTTATGGGTGTACACTTTATTTTGGCTTTTGAACAAATGTGTCAGTCAATAACAAATGCTTGGAAATGTTGCTCAAAAACAGAGATCGCACTGTCTGTCGGCGATGCTGTGCTGTTCCGTGCGCGCATGTTGGTTGTTCACTGATTTGGGTTAGAAATCATTCTGGAACTGGTTGAAATGTTGCCTTTGGACACTTTTCCTCAGTTGTCTGGCTCAGTAGAGATGGGTCGACGTCCCCTGGTCTCAAAGTACGATCCTCCAGCTTTGACACACTTGTCGTACCTTGCAGCGAGTTGGTTGAAGCACCGAGCAAATTCTGCTTTTGGAAGTGAGTTCAGTTCCCTTCACGCAGCTGTTTCGACATCAGCAACAGTCTGAAATCTGTGCCCTTTGATTTTCTCTTTCACCACAGGAAATGCCCAGAAGTCACATGGATTTAGATCCGGAGAGTACGCTGGGTGTACCCAAAGGCTCTGTTCTACTGAAGCAAAGTAGTTGTTGGTGTCACGGCTGCGGTGCGGACCAGCATTGTCTTGCAGTAGATGAAAGTTTTTGGCTCTCCAAAAGTGGGGTCTCTTGCACCTGTACGCCTCTCTCATCCTTCTCAAACTGTCAATGTAAACTTCTGAGTCCACTGTGCCTTCTTCAACAAAATCCATGGAAATTATGCCTGCACTGTCAAAGAACAAAATAAGCATAACTTTCTTCTGTGAACGTGCGCGCAAACATTTGGTCAGCCTTGGATCATCCTTCCCCAACCACTGCATGTCTGCTGCTTTGTTCCTCGGGTCATAGGTATAAAACCAAGATTGGTCCGTTGCTACAATCCTGTTGAGGACACCTGGATCTTGCACAATTGTGGCCAAGTGGGTGGTGGAAATGTCAAGCCTGGAACATCGTTGAGCTGCTGTCAAATGGTGAGGGACAAACTTGGCTGCCAACTTCCTTAACTTCAGGTCCTTGCGCAGCACCTTGACCACAGTGGAGTGTGACATGGAAGTCTCTTGTGCAATTTGCCGGGTGGTCTTGCGGTGGTCTTCAAGCACAACTTCCTCCACTCCAGCAATTCTTGATTGTGTCCTTTGGCTCAGAGGTCTTCCGGATCGTTTGGCATCATGTACTGACCTTGTTCGATCAGCCTGGTACACGCGGAACCAATGTCTGATTTGGGTGTGGCTGAGGGCGTGGTCACCAAATGCAGCTCTCACACTGTTGATTGTGCACGCAGCGTCGAACCCCCAGGTCGTACAAGACTTGATGACAGCCCATTGTTCCTTGCGACACTCCAAAGAAGCACAAAAAAACAGCAAAATCCAGAGGAAACAAGCCATCGCTGACTTGACACCTGAGCAGACACTTTGGTGCACTCGAACTGACACAAGGCAGACAATAATTGACCTCATTTTTGACCTGCATGTAGCCTTGGACCTTGTCTGCCCTTCCCCTTCTTCAAAACTTTTGCACAAGTCCACCTTGCCCCCACAAGCGCACGTTAAGGAAACATAAAATCCAGACCTCGTACCGAATCGTGGCTTCACCGGGGGAGGGGCTCGCTCCGAGAGCACACGCCTGCGTCGAGACCTCTCCCTGCGATGAGTGACTCATTCGTTGGTGTCGGAAGCACGGAGCCAAGTACAGCTGACGTGGTCATTGGCCAAGGTACACTGCAGCCCAGGGCAGATCCCGGGAGTCAGCTGAAGACATGCACCAACGGATCAAACATGAAGAAGGGATGGGTCTTGATTTTTTTTTTAGTTTGAGACGAGAGTTTCATCATGAATAGGATCGATGCTGCTCCAGAAAGACATTGACAAATCATTGAGTGAGATGGACAAAGGAGACAGAAGTATCAACCTCAGATTCTGTGAAACTAGCCTGTCGAGAACATTTCTCGGAGTTCGATTCTGGTGCCTCTGGCGCAATGACGCGAAACAAAAGAACCGTGTGCAGGAAGCGTCAGCTGCGCGAGGACCTCGCGGTGCTGGAATTCGCTGCAGGCGGAGCCTCATTAACAGGGACAACCGCATGTCACTGCCTCAACAAAATCGAAGGAAATGCCATGGACCCAGCGCTGGTGAAGGGCTTCTGATCTTGGGAGGGGCGATCTTCACTTGAAACTTTCGTCATGCAAACATACACGATTTGCGCCTGTTGACATAAACCAGGGAACATTTTCAAGGCGGGCCTCACTCCCACCCTTCTGGATCTTCCCCGAGACTAATTTTCGATTTCTGACACGTCCCGCCTGTTCGATCCGATTAGGGGTTCGCGCCGGGTGTGCGTCCTGTCGAGGAAGCCTCGAGGAAGCGAGGCCGCCGCGATATTGCATGACGGACGCGCATAAAGGAGCTGCCGGAGCAGATCCAGGGTGGGGTCAAGGAAGTGACCCGGGGCCCAGCTTTCACTTCATCTGAGAAAGTTGCGGAAGTTTGAAAAGCTTGACTGGGAAGAAAGATAAATTTTGGACAGGGAGCAGAAATTAGGGGGTATTATTTTTCTGGGGGTCAGGGCCCCCCTGGAGCCACCGCTGGGAGGGGATGACGACGCATCGCGGATCGCGTCGCACATGTTGCTTCCCGCGACGCGCGGATCTCACGATCGATACGCGCTGAGCCCGACGCACGTGCGCGGAGGCATCGAGGTCTTGAGCCATAAAGTAGGAACAACATGCGCGGCGATGAAAAGCGTGTGTCAAATACATCAAGAGCAGCAGGAAGTGGAGTTGCACTGCGGCCCAACATTAACCTCGACATGTTCAACCTTCTTCAGCACATTTTCTCTGCTTCTCTTCAGGCTGAGAGAAACAGGCGACCTTGTGCTCCTGGATGTTCGTTGTCGCCCCTGCAAATCTGGGTTCACCAGACCTGACCAGAGCCGACTGGTCTGTCCATCCCCACAACGTCCCTCTTTCCGGTCACATGTGAAAGGACAGACCCAAAGTGTCCCTGTCCACACCTCTGCAGATCTGAGTTCCTTGTACCCGTTTGTTCCCCAAGTAGCCCTGAGGCCCCTTGGCTGCGCCCTGACCCCTTCTTGTCGAGGTTCCCTGCTTTCCATGGCCACCTACCCCAACCCCTTGTCGGTTCCAGAAGTGCCATTGCGCCCTCCCCTCTTGGAGGCCCTCTCCACCCTTGGCCGTGCCGCCCTGCTACTGACCTGTCCGTTTCCGAAGCGGCCCTGCGTCTCGACGAGTGTGATGACCTTGAGTCGTCCCAGGTCGACCTGCAGGAACTCGTACGTGTCGCTGGAGACGGGCTGCGACGGGCACCACGCGCCTCCGTTTGTCTCCTGCCGGATCCTGCCGATCACACGCAGATACAGGACGTGAATACACGAAGGTACTGGGCACGTGCTTGCATGTCTACACGGAGATTCGGAGCGAAGATACACGAATTTTCTGTTTGGATCTGGTGAAAAACAAATTTGTGAACCTGGAAAGGCACACAAGACACAATATCCATTTGTGGGTTAACTTCTGAAATTGCAAGTGTCTGAAGTGCATGAGGTGATCAGTGCAACACCCTCCGCAGCTGAAACTGTCTTCGCACCATCAGAGCCTGGAAATGTTTTCCTCCTGTCGGGGTCATCAGGGAAATTCATTGAAAAGCGCGCGCGCCGCCCGAATGGGAGACGTCAAGGCCTCCGGGCCGCGCGATCCGTCAACCCGACTTCTATTTGCAGTTTATGCGCAGCCCGAGCCGTGGACTCCCATCCAGTCAGGGGCGGATCCAGGAGGGGATCCAGGGGTTTTAGGGTGAGTCAATGTTGGATCCATTCAGGTGAAGGTCAAGGGGAAAACCAGCAGATCCGTGGATCCGTGTTAATCTATGCAGGGTTCACGTGAATCCAGAGGGTTCCACGGATCTTGGCTGGACCGGAAGAAAAACCCCATTGACCTTCTTGTCCACAACAACCAGGTGCCAAAATTTATGCGAATTTCTCCAAGTTGATATCGCTCCACGGAGTCGGGCCCTGGATCCTCCTCTGCTCCGACCCGGTGCAGAAACATCAATCGTGGCATCAAGGATTTAGGAGCACCGCAGAAAGGGGACGGCGTGCTGGGAGCAGAATTCTCAATCTCGTCCCATCCATTCAGAGAGGTGAAGAAAGTACCGCATTCACTCAAGGAAAATTCGACCCCATCTGTTGTCCAGGCCAAAAATTTCTCTATTTTGTCAAGGCGCCTGAAACACATGCTAATTCGCAACGCGCAATCAACTTTTGAGGACAGTTTGTGGCCGTGAAATGGCTCGCGCATTGCAAGGTTGATCACGGGAGATCAGGCGCTGCACACATTTCACTTGGTCACTTCCCCCGGACGTGTGAACCTTGAATGGACCAATTCCTCCCGTTCCTGCGCATATTGTCAATTTGGGGCCGTATTCAATCATTCCGTTAGAACGCATTAGTTTTGTGTGGCGAGTGACAAGGAAAGAAATAAGCCAATTAGGACGCGAGATGCAAGGAATGTCGGAAGCGGGCATGGCCCGCAGGAAGTGCGTCTAATGACCCGGTGGCGCGCAGGCGCAGCGAAGACGTGTTGTGTGGCTCCCAGCAAATGCTATTCACCATTAGCCGGAACAGGTGATGTATCACGGTGCAAATGAAGACAGATAGATTAAGATGTGTTTCCCAGATACGCGTAGTTCAGTAGTGGTGAAGCTGTCCTGTTGTGGGAGCATTGGCTGGGAACGCAACCCGTGGTGACCCAGAATCGCCTTGTGTAACGTTCAATCCCGCAACTCGGATCCTCCGGGTCCTCAAGTGTACATTGCAAACACAAAGGCAAAAGACCTGCAGTGGACGGGACAAAGGCGTGTTTGCTGTGCACTGCAGTGCGGACGCGACAGCAGGAGGTGGCAGCGAGTGTTCACTGGGCCCCGGCCATCCCCAGCCTCCCGTCCGCCCGGCCTCAGCCCCCCACCGCGTGTACATTCATGCAAGTGACAACTGGAGGTCCTTTCCCTGAGGAATGCAAATGTAAGTAATGAAGTATGTATCCAATTATGGAAATGTAGGGACTGCAGCGGCAGCCGCGTGAAGCCTTGCTAATAGCCCAGGCACGTGCGAATCTGCAGGGGAGAAGCGCGTTCATTAACGCGACGCACGTACAACCTTGCGCCGAGCAACATCTCAATACAGGCCAGACGCTGATCCAGGAAATACCTAGGGGGAGCCGACCCCAACTTCCAAACAAAGGGTGCAGAAAACTTCTTGCGACTGCGTGTACAGTGGGAGCAGGGCATTTGGGGGGGATGGGGCGACGCCCTTCTGGATCACCCCACCCCACGTGAGCTCACGCCACGAGGTGGACTTCCCTCAACTCAATCTCCCTCTGCTGTTGTGCTGTTGTGCTGTGAAAGGGAAGGATCTTCAAGGACGGCTGCGTTTCCTTTGTTCAATCCCGGCTGAACAAAAGACACGGAACAGCTCGGGACAAAGTTCACGGCTTCAGACGAGGAAACGAACAGGAATCCATTCGCTTGTCCACAGTGCTGTTTGAGCAGACAGAGTTTCGCCATCTTCAGCGAATTGAACTCTTCTTGTGGAAATTTGTGAAGCTACTGTGAACGAGCATCACTCATGGACCAAGGGCATCCGACTCCTTCTCCCCCACCCAGTTTTAACTGCCTCTGTTTCAATTTTGTGCCGCAAAAATACATTTTTCAACTTTAGTTTCCACAGCACAAGTTGTCTGATTGAAGTCAGGCTTATGAACACAAGAGGAGAAATCTTCGGAACTGGTGCCTCCAGGACAAGCGCGAGGTCGTCGTCCCCCCTCTGACCCAGAGTCTGACTCCACTGAAGTGCAACACTGCAGGACAGCAGGGACGGGAGCTGCTCGGGGGAACCCGGGAGAGCGAACCTGCCGCACGACTGACAAATCGCAGGAGGCATGAAATGGTCAAATTACTTCATTTGTAGAACGCGTGACCCGCTGTCAGGGCGACGCTGTCATGACGACGGTTCGTTACCACGGGAGCCGCGCCTCGCTCCCACGCTGCAGCCGCGCGCGCAGGTGGCGTGAGCGCAAACACGAGCCGAAACCAGGAGGAACGAAGCAATTTATTTTTGACACGAGCGCACGCACATCACGAACACGCACACCAGACTCAGCCCCTACTTGAGGAATCACGACAAGTGCCGCAGTCCAGCAAACTCAGTCTGAAAACAAAATCTTGATTTGGAGCTGTTGACATTCCTGCGGTTGCCCCTTGATGGAGGGCTGGGACGTACCGCACGTCCTGCCACACCGGATCCACTTCCGGGGAACCTCGGCTCTCAACTCGATTTTCTCGGGACGTGACACGAAGGGTCAGCGCTCCCTCGCGCAATTCGATTTGCTCGGCTTCTTCCGCCGATTTCCGCCCCGCTGTACGACAAATGACCAGTTTTAGCAACAGCGCTGACTTCTTGATCGGTGCAGTGTCTGACGTGTTCGGTTCTTGGGCCATTGAATATGAACATCAACAGTCTGGCCGAGATAAGGAAGTCACAGGTGTTTTTGGGCATACAAAACTCAACAACTCCCGACTGGTGTGGGTTTTGTGCAGATTCTGCCCACATCAGCACGAAAACGTGACGCAAAGACTTTCAGATGGGCACAAACTCCCCTGAACCAGTCCACATGGACAGAGTTTTGTTTCATGCGGACCACTTTTCAGTCCTGGTGCAACACATTAGAGCTGCTGAGTTGTCATTTCCAGATGAAAACTTTTGGCAAACATCAAAATTGTCCAACAGTCCTGAAGTTTGTCGCTCAGAAATAAGAGAAGCTTGGGTTGAAAGGCTCCTTGAGTTTGTCAATGGTATGTCAGTGGTGTTGTTTTTCTTGTGAACGAAAAGTCGTGTTCGAATCTCCAGTTTCCTGCAAAGGCCCAGATCTGCCAACGACGCTTTTCAAAAGCAGCGTTGGGTGAAATTAAATATTGACGCAAAGTCAGGGGAGCAGTGTGCGTCAGAGGAACCCAGAGCTTTTCCCGGGTCCTGTGTGAAAGGAAAAGGTGTTTAACTTTGCAGCTGCCTGGCTAGATTTACATGCAAGGCACCTACAGTAAAAGGCACTCAATGAGTGATCCATCCTGTGTGGATTTCAACAAGCAACTCCTTGCCATAAAAACCCTTTACTGCTGCAGACTTGGAGTGGTCTTAAGACACTCAAGTCTATCATTCACCCATTTACATTGCGAGGGCTGCCGCGACTATGGACCTGCAGTGGAAGGGCCTGCAGTGGAAGGGCCTGCAGTAGAAGCTGGCCACTTGTGCTGCACTCGAGACGCTGATATGAGAAGAAATGTTTTCTGCCTTTCCGCCGCTGAAAGGCGGCCGCCCATTCTTCTCCCTTGTTATGACAGCCAACGAGTTTGTGGAGAGACAGATGAGCAGAGGTGTGAACGGATGAGTGCGGATGGACAGATAGGCAGATGTGTGAACGGACGGGTGTGCACTCTTGCTCTCCATCCGTCAGGGGCAGACAAACTTCCTTCGCTAAATGCTGCATTCCACAGACACGACGAATGCCAAAATGCTTTTTGTTCTTCAAATGGGCAGTTTAAGCGGTGATACCTCATTTTTCGTGGACACCTCCAAGTGTGGACACCTCTTCAGCTTTGTTGGTTCTGTGTTGCACGTAAATAAGAACGCATTGCACAGAAGAAACTGCACCCTGGCCTCACGTCCCTGCTGCTCTGAAGGAAATCCCACAGCGCGGCGTGCACATCGAATCTACAGGTGGCGGGACGCAATGCGTGGCCAGGAATCCAGCGCAAAATGCGGTCAATTGCGATGGATTTGTTGTGGGAGGCGAAGTTTGGAGAGGAAATTCAATTTCTGTCAATTTGTGTCCTCGGGGTCGGGACAATCCGATTCGTGCGAAGCTGCGGCGCAGCCGCGGAGAGAGCATGGTCAGCAGGAAGGATCTCCGGTATGTGTGCGTGTGTGTGTGTGTGTGTGTTGGCGTGTGCGTGTGCGTGTGAAGATGTGGCGTTGGTTTGGTACCGGTAGGCGTCGAGGATCCACAGTGCAACCGACGTCTGTGTCCGTCTGTGTATAGTCAACACATTCGTTGTCCGGTGTTGTTTTTGTTCGCTGGAACCAGTGTGTGGTGTGTGTGTGTGTGTGTGTGTGTGTGTGTGTGTGTGTGTGTGTGTTGTGTGTGTTCAGCAGCGGCAGCTGTGTTCGCAGCAGCAGCGACAACACCCTCAATGGGCGCTGCCATGACTGGGCGCAGCGCTCGCCGATTGGACGGGACGAAAAGATAATGCTGCGGAATGATGTTATTGTTCTGGTCTGAGTAATCCCCGGCTGTTTATGGGTTATTACGGCCGCTGCCTCGGCGCATGACCCACATACATCAGGAGGGAGCCTCCCGGGGGATGGATCGCCTGTCTCTCCAGCGCGCTGCGCCCCACCTCCCGAGGACCAGCATTGTTCCGCAATCTACAGGCATCGGGGAAGCCTTTCTGTCCGTCAACAAACTGGGAAAAACATGCTCCAATCAAAATACAAGTTGTTCTCAGGGTGTGTAGCAGTACTCCCTTCTGTCATGCAGGATTCCTGGATTCCATCTCCCTTCTCTGTCTCTCTCAGCACTCTCGTCCACCTCATCCACTTTTCCCAGATCCTCTCTCCCTTTCCATTCTTTCTCCCTGTCTTTCCCTTTCCCTCTTCCATTCTCTGTCTTCTCTGTGTCTCCAGTCTCTCTTTCGCTTCGTGTCTCTCCCTGAAACATGTTCCTCACATCTTTTGTGAAGTTAACCGCATCTTGTTATTGCTACACTGATACAGAACTGCGTAAATGGACTCCAGCTCGACATGAAACCGCGCCTCAAAATGGGATCTCCTCTTCCACCAGTATTTCCCACCGTCTGCAAGCAAAGCAGGATTAGGAAAGTCCCATGGAACCCGCTCTCACTGCAGACAAGAAGGGACTGCGCTCAGGAGGGGCAGACACACGGGCGGATCCGAGGGAGTCAGGCCCGATTTCAACTTAAAAAAATATGGAAAAATGAAAAGCGGGCCAGACTCCAATTCTCAAGCGTCAAGGGTTGTCCATCAGGCTGGACCATTACTATCCCGACAAGCTGGTCTCTTAAAATTAATTTTGACGTGTCCAGCTTGTTTCCAGTTTTCCATGAAAGCGTTTTCAGGATTGGGGTGGGGGAGAGGACTGGTGCCCCCTACTGGATCCGCGTCTGCCGGGGGAGAAAGGGATTTACTCTCCTCCACGACTCCACTCATCCGGTTATTCTAGTGTGATTTCACTTGACCCAAATCCCCAAAGGCGCCTCATCCACCCCACCGCAATCCATCATCCCTTAAACTTCGCAATGAAAGGGATCTGCGGGGGATAAAGGGAAAATCACTTTCTCCATTTATGTACTTGTGCCCTGGCCATGTACAGATAGGATCAATACGCCTCCCTTTTCCACTGGAGGAGTGTTTCCTACTTTAGGGCTTCATCATTTATCCATTTACTCCTATTGACAAGTGTGAGGAGCTCAGGAGTCTTGGCTGTTTCCAGACACGTGGAGGGCGGCAGACGGTGCGGGCTGCAAAGTCGGTGCAGAGGTCCAGAGATCGACCACAACGGATTGTGGACTTGGGGTCGGGGGCCAAAACCTGTTCTGAGGTGCGACCATGTGTGTCGAGGAGTGTTGTGATTTGAATTGAAAAGCAAAGCAGAGGCGCACCTGCGACCCTCAATTGGAGAGAGAAATTGGATGGGTTGTCAGACTCCACAGGGCCCTCTGGATCAGATGGATCACACACACACACACACACACACACACACACACACACACACACACACGCACGCACACAGAGTCGTCGCCATGCTGGGATGTCCTGCAAAGCAAGCAGCCCGGACCCTCTTCACGAGGTGCTGCAGCCCATTTCAGTCTCTCCCTGACCGCTGCCTGCAACTGAAGCCGATCGCTGTGCATTCTGGTGTGAGAGATTCCCAACGTCAGACGCTGGGTCTGTGGTGATAACAGATCTTTCGCTTCTTTCAGCTTGTGCACATTCGTGGAATGCAATCTTGATGCCAGTTGGGCTGGATCCAGGGATTTGGTCAAAGGCGCAACCCCACAGACGGTGAAGATGATTCTGGTTGTGCCACAGAAAATATTGCAAGGTGCAAGTGTGCGTGCGCGTCCACAGCGAGACAAATGCATCTTGTTGGGAGTGAGGAGGCCGGGCCCCGTCCCATGAATCCGCCCCATTTGTGCACGCGGCTTCTTCCTCATCCCTCATCTTCGCCTCAGCCCCAGACCCTTTCTCGCGACGAGGCAGTTGTTGGCACCTCAGACCCTTTGACTCTGCAATCTATCACTATCTGGACCAATTCGCAATAAAGTCACCTTTCTTTCGTCGCCGCTTGGGCGAGATCAAGTCTTGCGGGAGCTTGGAGGTCGGACGGGCAGGTAGTCAGTGGGGCGGGCAGGGGCACGGGCGGGCTGGGGTGAGTGGGTGGGTGGGCGGGAAGTTGCAGGCTTTTGGGCAAGTGGGTGGAGGTGGGCGTGTGCGTGAGCAGACGGAGTTGGGTGGGTGGGTGGTCAGGCTCTTCAACGATGCAGCTGGCAGAAAGGAGTCTGAGACCTCATTCTTTTTTCACGGTGTTCTCGAAGCAGCTCAATCACTCGAGAAAAACTCTAAGGTCCATCAAGCAAATTTGAAAATGTTCAAGTCGCTCCGAAGCACTTCTTGTTCTTCATAATTTCATTGTCTGCATTCTCTGCGCAAAATGTTGACGCCAAAACGCAATCGCGACACGGCGGTGGCGTCAGTGCCAAGCGCCGTTTTGTAGTCCATTCGTCTCCATTTCGTCGTGTTGCTCACAACAGTGAGGAGCAGACCCAGAATTCGGCCAGGAAGTCTTGACTTCATGGTGCCAGAGATTCCAACTTGGAAAATATTGACACATGGCACAGCCAAACGGTCACGGGAAAACGATCGGGAGGGCCGTCCCGCGCCTGATTCCGTCCCTGGTTCCACCCCTGGGTCTCCCTGCTGGGTCACTTCTACTCGTAGCAACACGGTCAAGGACCTTTGTGAACATTTCACTGTCGTCTTCACTTCTGAACGCACAGACCACGGCGATACTGAACGCTTGATGAAAGCTCTGTGCCTCTCAGTTCTGAACCAGCCGGTTTTGCCAGAGGAGTGAAACACCAACAGAGGACAGTCAACACTCAGTCACGACAATAGGCTTCGCAATTGTCGACGTGTAGAGGCCAGTCTAGTTGGTGTTTTGCGAACAGTGACAGGGAACATCATGCATTTCTTCACTAGCATGCCTTCAGCAGGAAAATACAAGAATGCTCGTACGTTTTGTGCTTGACTTGCCTGCACACACTGATGCACTGTGAAAGATTGGTTGAACCGTGAGTGGTCGGCATGCAGCAGAGATTCTGATTGTGTCTACGTTGAAGCGTGATGTGCCTCCCGCCCGTATCGCGTGTACACGTCTCATCAGAAACCCGAGTCCCTTCTCCACGAGTTCGGCACGAGTCACAGAGATGTGTTTCGCCCGGTAAATGTCACCGGAAACTGATTTTTTTCAAATCCAGCAGCACAGTGTTGTACGGAGTCCAGTCTATGAACACAGCAGAGGTGGATCCAGGCCGAGTCCAGGGAGGATTTGGCTGGACCTGTCCAGCAGAAACCAGGGCAGGGCAAAGGAAACCCCCTCCCAAATTAATTTTGCTACATCTCAGGCAGAAATCTAAATTTGTACACGTGAATTTCGGAATCGCCGTGAGGGTCGCACCAAACAGCTCCGCCCCTGCACAGACACCCACGATCACGGTGGAAGTCAGTGCAGTGCAGCACGTGTGAAGTGTTGCTTGTCTCGAGAATCTCGTTAACGACGGAGAAGGAGCAGGTCTTCGATGCGTTAATGGAATCACGTCGGGTTGAGAGCAGTTTACGGTGACGTCTGTTTGTGTGCAGCAGAGGCGCATCCAGGGGTTCCAGGGAACTCTGGCAGATCCAGAGGCCCAGCTCCAGTAGGTCTCAAGGTCTTATCAGCCCTTTGGCCCCAAAACTTCTTGAGGTTGTGTGGCTGGCGCAATAAATCTGTTCAGGATGATTCTTTGGGTCCCACTGACGACAGTCTTGGAACCGCCAGAGCACAGGGGCACATTCTCCGATCACCCTCAAAAACTTGATTTTCCTCTCGACCACTCAACAGCAGAAGACTGAAGCAAGACTGTTGCAATGCTTCTCAGTTGAGCACTTCAAAGCATTATTTCAACACCACTTGAAGAAAGAGCAACTTCCGACCTGAGCGCAGAGCCATCCGTCTGTGCCAAGGCGCATCAGACAAGTTGATCTGGTTTTGTTCCAGAACTCTCCCAGTTCCCTCCTCTCCAGCGGATCCAAGAGGTTCCCCTGACCAGCGGAATTTCAGTTCACCTCCCTCTTGATCTTTTCACATTTACAAGACAAAGAGAGAACTTGAAGTTTGTTCCCTCCTTCCCTCCTCTCTGATCACATCTGACCGCAATTTCGAGTCGCCCCCTGACCTCAACCACCGTCCGCCAAAGTGAGTGACCGTCAGAGTGCGCCCCGCCCAGTCTCGGGTTGGGACCCACACAGAGAGCCAGTCGTCCCCCCGGACTTCGACCCTGGATCCTCGCGAGCTTTGTGCTCGCAGAAATTCCGCTCAGCCGCGTCTGTTTTCAACACGGTGATTGCGCTCCAAGCGACGGCTAATTGTGGCTCGTTGCTCTCACGAAAGGTCAGGAAATCTCATTCAGAGCGCTGTAAACAGCGTTAAGGCCAGAAGCTAAATCACGTTACCCGGGGCAGGGCCCCAACAATGGCCACTTTCATGTCGCATGCCAAGTGAACCATTCCTGGGGCACCACGGACACATGGGACCACGAGCCAAGGTGCGACTGAAAAAGTTCACCAATTTGATTTGACACAGTGAGGCAGAAAGTGAAGCTGAGAGCCAAAGCTCAATGCTAGACGTTGTTGCTTGGATATGTTTTACCCAGCTGCGAATGTAGTTTCTTTTTTCCTCAGCTGTAGCTTTCCTCGCCTTCTCGAGAAGAAGCGAATCAAGAAAACGTGTTCGCGGCCTGTGGGTCAGAACCCGAGCCGCCCGACGCGAGAACCAGCTGCGCGGGATTTCGCGAGATTTTCGCGAGAGCTTCAGTTCCCCGCGCGGCGACCCGAGGCGGAAGCGAGAACAGCTCCGCGCATAATCCCCCGCCCGCCTCTCACCACCACCGGCTTCTTGTCAGCGGGCACTTGTTCACACAGACGCACTTTTGACTCCCTAATCCATCACTTTCAAGACGAACTCCCCAATAAAATCACCTTTCTGTCGACGCCGCCCGCGCGGGATCACGTCCCAAAGGCTTTCGGGACCCGAGAAAAGCCCGGGCCTCGTGTATCTCCGCTGCAGCAGCTGAAACAACCGTCTGAAGCGGCCGTGTTTGTGTGGAAAGGTTCGCCGTGAGGAATGAGAGGGAGGAGCGCCAACATCTGCCGCGAGTGCTGAAGGATGGCGGGGGCGGATCCGAGGCATGGGGAGGGGCGGATCCAGGCTCTGATGACAGATCTGGGATGTGCGGGTGTCTGGTGAGTGGTTTGGTTCTGGTAAGAATGGGACACAAAAGACGAAATATTCGCAGGTCTAGATCTTGCCTCTTCCACGCAGTGCAGACTTCTGAGGACCCTGTTTCGTCAGGCTTTCAAAACCAAAACCAAAAACGTGCAAATTCGTACAGGAGATCCAGTTTTGCAGCATTGTGTTTTAGTCCAGTAGCAAATGCTTTCTGGTTCGGCAAACATTTTTGAAGATTCAGCGCTGACAAATGACTTGAGCAGCTATCACAGTGCGGATAAGAAGCATCGTCGACGTACGGAATATGACGCGGTGTATCAGGAGTCCCGCTCGCCTCGCACCCCGTATCTCAGCAGCTGACTGCTGATGCAATATGCAATCTGGACAGTTGCATTGATATGCAGATTTTCAACATACAACTCCACAGCTGAGCCAGGGGCTGAGGGGCCTGGGCGGCCTTCAACACATTGATGTTCAAGCCGCAGAAGTGAATGTTTCCTTGGTTTTCTACTGTTGAGTTTGTGTCCCCCAAAAGGTTTGTCCCCTCCTGACCTGAATCTTGGGTCAGCTGGAGCCTTCTGAAAAGCGAAAGATGTCTGTGACAGCTGGGCGCAATGGGCAAGCATGTGAATTGACTGACCAAAACCCAATTTCACCATATGCATTGGACCGCCTGCGTCTTCCACAGAACACCCCCGAGAAATGATGCAGGTCAACTTTGCTGAATGTCCACAAAAGAACCAAGGCATCTTCTTGGTTTTCTGGCTCACACACAAAGTTCGTTGGCTGCAGCGTCAGTAGAAACCAACTGCATCTTGCTTGTGTCTGTCGGAACAAGAACCTCACACATCAGAAACAGCCCAGGCAATCGAAAAGCCGGCTCTTCTTGCTGTTCGACCGGGAGGACTCCTGCTGTGGCTTTGCACAGGGGCCAGGGGCGGATCTTGGTAGGTCTTCCCAAACAAGAGTGGAGAAATCTGCCTCTGATGGCACAAAATAAGGATAAAGAGTTTTCCCGAGCCTGGCGTGAAACCGTGGATCCACTTTTCAATCTATCCGGGGGATCTGCCTCAAGATCTGCCCTTGAACCCACCGTTGGAACCTTCAAAGGATCTGTCTCTGACTGACCCTGGATCTGCCTCTGGATCCGCCCATGGTCTCACCCTCGGATCCACCCCTGGAGCACTCCACGCTGTTGCGTGGTTGGTATGAGTAATGTAGCCGAGCCACTAATGATGCGAGCTTGTCACTTGTTACCGTGTGATTAAGATTGCAGAAGAGGGGATCACGCACTCGGCGCTGACCTTCCCCAGCAGATGTTCGACTACGATGACTAACGCAGCGACAGCAGTCCGGCGAGGAGCGGACTTATGATTGAGAAGGGTCCTGCATCACACAAGCCAGCTGCAGAGCTTGTGATTCACAGGGACATTGAACCTGCAATTTGGGAACCAAGCGCTGCGCAACCTGTGGTGGTGCAGCCTTGTGTCAAAAGGAAGTCAGGTCTGTGAAGTGAAGGGAGTGGAAGAAAACAAGTACACACTGCGAACACGGTCACTTCGGCAAGTACCAGCGTAGAAACCACCCCGTGCACCCTTTCGCTCCAGACAGGTCACACGTGCACACGCTGAAGAATGAATGCGTTCTTGCATTCACAATTACAAGCGTTCGTCACAAGTCTGGATCTTTGGAGCGAACTGACCCAGGGCGTTGACCAAGTTTCCACCATTGCGCAACACTTTGAATAGCAGCCAATTTAAAGTGCACTTCACCCCCAAAAGGCTGGTGAGAATTGAGTCTGATGTAGTTGTTGCCATTGGTGCTGAACAATTGCGCCTATTTGGCTGATGGGACGGTCTCGGCCGACACGAGACGTGGCTATTCACAGGCGTCACGGCGCGACAGGGCCGGCAGGTGCAGCTCCGCCGGGACCCTCAGGACCTCCTCGGTTACATGGGCTACTGAGGCTCGTTGCATGGTTCTACAATCTTGAAGGTGACCCTGTGGTGTTTACAGGGCCAGTTTACCACTTGTTGTGGGACAAGAGGGACAAACTTCATTGCAAAGTTGTGTTTCACCTGTGAGCCGTGGATTGTCACTCCTCAATGTGTCTTCGTGCCATTGACACGCCCAAAAATCACTGTTGTCCTTTGTGTGTATGTGGGGCGTGCACAACACGATAGCAAACAGAAGAAGGATGCATTGGAACTGCAACATCCTGCAAACGTGAGTCTGCAGCGAACAATGAAAGTCCCATTTGCGCCGCATCGCACCGCGCATCTGGGAGAAGAACTCTCCGAGCTGAGCTGCAGCCTCCCGCCGCTTCTCGGGGCCCAGATTCCCAGATTATTGCACAGATAACCTGGATTCGCCCCGGAGCCGCGGCCGGGCCCGGCAACGCCTTTATCTCCACCAAATAAACACATCGGGATTGCTTCTGTCCGGGTCTGGGAAACACTGTGGAAACGCCTGTCTCGGATCCCTTTTCTTCCCGAGCCCAAAAACCCTGTTTCTGAACCTCACGTACCGGATTGTAAGCATTTCTTCGGGACTTCCGGCTGTTTCATTACGACGAGCTAAACATCTGAGATAAAAGTGGAGTCGTTTTCATCGGCCTCGAGATCCCGCTCTGAGATGCGCAGAATGATCAATTCAGCCCCGAGGAACGGGTAAACTGCACGTGTCGCTGCTTCGGGCGCAGACGCATCTCCAGGTCATGATTCGTCTTCTAAATGCTGATTCATGGCCTTCTGAAGTTGGTGGGAATGTGGCAGGGGTGGATCCGGGGTTTGGGTTGGAAGGACCACTATGGCAGGGGGTTCAAACTTTGTTGGTTGTCCTTGTCACAAGGCAACCAATTTGCACCAACTGCGCCAAGAAAGAAAATTTGTGTTCAGGGTCCGCCTCCCGAGCGAAGGCTTGGACCTGGTGGCCCTGAATCCCAAGGTCTTCTGGAATCACAGTTGCATTCCCTGTTGGGTCAATTCAAAACTCAGAAGTGTCAGACCAGAAGGTCAATGAGAACCACATTGTCATGGAAACCGTGAACATTGCAGCACGGCCTTGAGAGAAACTTCAGATTCAAACCAAAGCAACAGTGGGGAGACCACGTCCGGCAAACTTGTTCAGCACAAGCCTGCTGCATCACCAGCCGATGTGAACCAGGCACCAAGTTCATCAGAGAGCAGCGGCACCACTGAACCTGCCTAATGCCAGGCTGTATCAGCTTTTGCTCGCAATGCAGCAGCAGAAGAAGAGTTTTTGCCTCACGTCAGCGCTGTGCGTCGCCTCGGCCCCTTCAGACACAGTCACTGCAGAGCGGCGGCGCATCGTCCTTGGAGCGAGAGGAGTTCGGGAGCGCAGCACCTGCGGAGTGAAGAAGCCTCGGTGGGTTGGGGAGGGGGAGCGGGGCTCAGTGTCAGGGTTGAGACCCGGAGTCGAGAGAGTGTCCTGGAGAGGAACGAACCCGCAGTGGTGGGTCGTTGTGCTCAAGGGCAGGTTCAGAATTCAGGCGACCAACTTGGGACCAGGACCCATCATCCATCGAACACCGAATGGCCCAATTATGCTTTTGTTTCTTTCTCCTTGGTCCTCATGGGCAAATCTTGCCCCTGGATGGTTGTCTCTCAACCAAGTCCTGGATCCGCCTCTGTCACTGCACCGAGACCCATCAGACTGCAACACGTCTCCTCCTAATGGCTTTGGAAAAACGACTTGCAATTTTTGACTCTGTACTGGATGCAATTGCAGGGAATAGGGGTGAAAATGCCAAGGAAGGAGTTTGGCATTTCTGCGTGCAAAACATTTTTTTTCCTTTTCTCACTGACAGTTTCGCTGAAGTCTTTAAAATTGTAAAAACATTTTCATTTGATGTTGTGCAGACTTCACTTGGAAAGTCTCACCTTGCCACGTTGTCAGAAGTGTGAAAGGAAGCGGCCTTTTTTGTCAATCTCTTTGCAAGTTTTTTTGAGCAATTGCGCTTTTCATTCACTTTATTCGGCAGCACATGAAATTTGCATTCCCACACATGGAATGAGAACACATGAGGACTGCACCATTCAGATACAGAGAGCAGGCTGGGTGCGTGGTGCGCAAGCCTCTAACAACTGGAGTGCAGCTCATCGAACACTGCCGAAAAGCAAAAAAGCCTCAAAACTGGAGCCAAGTAGCAGAGAGGCAATGAACTCGACTCGTTTGGTTCAGTTCACCAACCGGGCAACAGTGTAGATGTGGGTACAGATCCACGGTTCAATTTGTTGGGGTTCCAACCCAATGAGACCTCCACCCCAGGAGGCCCATCGCGAACTCGGCCCCAGGATGCACCATTGGACCCCATCCGGCAATCTGCTCCTGGACCAGATCCTGCCTGGATCTGTCCCTGTCCCTGGATCCTTCTCTCCCGGCTTGATCCAGACGCGCGATGTCCCGGGATGAAACACGGCATTCCTGTGACCCGGGCAGTGTCACCCCGGTAACAGCTTTTGTCACTGGCAACGTGTTGCCCCACGCGACCCCTTGGCATCCGCATTCATCTTGCGAGGTGCCAACGCCGAATTGCGCCATGTTTCACCGTGGTCCCGCCGCCACACACAATGGACGCATTTGAGTTTATATCTCCAATGTACAGCCTAAAACACCTTGTGCTTTGGCCTATGAATTATTTCTTCCCACGAAAAAACAGTTGTTGGTGCTTGCCGCAAGCAATGACTGCATGTGCTTTGAATAAACGAAGAAAAGTTGGAATTCTGACAAAAGGTTGGAAAACACTCATTCATTTTAATCACCAGCTTCACTGTAACGGAGGAAGGAAGGGAACGCAGCTGCAACACATCTTCATTATGACTGTTATTTTCTAGTCGAGGCTACCCGATAATATCAAGCAGAAAATTCATTGTGGTGAAGCAATTGAAACATAGTTGTGGGATCAACCCACCTCATAAAGTGCACAGGATGCGGCACTATCAGAGTAGCTTTGGATATTTACAGACCAAGTGTGCTGGGCCTGTTGAAGGCGGATCAAGGCAACAATGGATCCTTGGTTCCCTGCAACTCCAAAAAAATCTCCATTTGCCCCCCCCCCCCCCACAAAGCTCCTCAGGTGCGAAAAGCTAGCTTTTCACAAAAAAGTGCTTTGAAGATGAAGTCAGAGGGGTCCTGAGCCTTCAAACACACCTTTGGCATCCAATGATAAGACCTTGGCCGGGATCAAAGTTGACCCCCCCATTGCGCTCCTGGATCTGGCAGAGATTGGAATTCGCAGACCAGCTGCATTGGGCAGGTCCCCGGCACTGCACATTCCTGCCCATTGTACGAGCCGCGAATCCACGGCCTCGCAATCCATCCATCTGTCCATATCCCGGCTGAGCCTTTCACTTCCCATTGCGCTCCATGTCAGCAAACAATGCCCACGTCAGATTGCAGCCTTTCATTTCGAGTCATATTTTCCCGTGGATCTGTCTGAGCTAATGGGGGCCGGCCCGACCGCATCACCATCAGAAGTGCCAGCGTTTCGACATACATCCAGTGTAAATTTCCACAGCTTTTCATCCCGCGCTGTCCATATGTCTCTCATCCCAGAGGTACAAAATGGCTGTGCTCAGGTTTCCCACTGATTTTAGCTGCACTTGGTCATTGTTGTGTGTCACTGCGAAACAAGCCTCGATTGCCTTGTGTTGATAGACGCTGTCCAACTTTCCGCGCTGGACTGCAGGCAATCAAAACCACTTTGCAGAACTGTTTGTGAGTGGAGCTCATCTTTGAACAGGAGTCCAATGCTACTCCAGGGAAACACAAAGCTTTGGGCAAGGTCAAGTACTCCAAGAATGCAAAGTTGTGGTTACATGCAAAGCACAGTCTACAGAAAATAGGCAAGACAGAAGATGAAGTGTGACTATGCTGTCATGGGCCACCAATCAACGAATTCCCACCGAACGGGCAAACATTCCAAACCTCGCTGCTGAGGCACGGAACGCAGGTTGCTGAGCAAACAGCAGCGGTGGACTTCAACTGCAGCGCGGCTGCTCGGGACCCGACAGCTGCTGCGCTCGGAAACTGACGGAATCTAATCAATGGTAATTGCCACCGCACAATGGGGCCTCTGCATTTTAATTGGGTCAAACAGCTGTGGCGGAATCCCCGGGAACAAGCCTAATGACGTCCCTTGAAACGAATTGTATGTCAGAGCAGAGGCGAGGCAGCTGAATGTGAGAGACGCATGTTCTTTTCCTGCAGCCATTGTGGCCCTGGGTCTGTAGTGGGACTGCAGGTTGAGGTAGTGCCCTTGCCAAGGGCTTTCAGAATCTGTTTTCGGAGTCGTCTTTGCTGAGCCGAATGCTGCAATTGGGTGCAATGAGTGCCCACGCTGGTTTCACCCTGGCTGCATGCCACCATGCTTCTGCATGTACGTCAAGGGAGGCAAGCTGCCAGAGGACATCCCCTTCGAGTGCGACTTCTGCACAAAATAAGTAAGTGTAATTAACATTCAGAGACCATGAATAATATTTTTGACATGATGAAAATACATTGACAGCAAAGTTGTGCATGGACATGTACACAGACAATGTTCACCCAAATTGGAAACGAACTTTTTGGC
>JAAUXT010002103.1_pt1 | contig 26577 bp, 21 predicted proteins | sample 7278171 | NCBI WGS metagenome assembly JAAUXT01 (sample SAMN14350112, study PRJNA611818) | marine sediment metagenome | isolation source: surface marine sediment (1.8m) | place: French Polynesia: Moorea | collected 2018-08
CCCCCCCCCCCCCCCCCCCCCCCCCCCCCCCCCCCCCCCCCCCCCCCCCCCCCCCCCCCCCCCCCCCCCCCCCCCCGCCGACCCCACACACTGCCAAAGACACCCTCCCCCAGACACCGTCCGAGTCCCAAAAATTGGCTAAGGGGGGGGGGGGGATCCAGGACATTGTCCGAGATACCCCCCCCCCGCAATTTTGTTACATTTTTTTACCTTATTTTTCAACCAATCATATTCTCTTTGCACATGCAGGTAAAGTACCCCTTAGGGTGTCTGCACCCACTGTGATTCCAGTCTGTGATCACTGGAACAGGAGTAAAACTGATGTTTTGTCCCCCCAAGACGGATGGATGCGGATACAGGGGTAAACCAATATCAGCTCCGCTACCGCGGCTGATGATTCCCCACATCCCCCCGAGAAATGTTCAGACATCAGAGTCCCTCTTCCTGCACCTCACACTCACGAGCGGAGGTGACAGGGCGCTCCACTTTGGAGGAAACAATCATCCCTGAGCAGCCACCATTGGGGAAAACCAATGCTGACCACTGCTGAGAAATCATGAGGGCTGACCGCCGCCAAGAAGACTCCCCCCGCCCCCAATCAAAAACAGATGGATCTAGATCTACTTGGTGGTGATCGCACGAGTTAGAGAATTGCACTGCGTTAGCCAGGAAAGACCAGTGATGAAATGTGCAAGGATCAATCTCCGGGAGAACGAAAAGATGTTGATCAACAAGTCGATATGCATGATTTCGAGGCAACCAAACGAAAATTTCCAAGCAGCTGGCCTCATGACATCAATGGACGTCGAGATCTAGGACCCAAGAAAAAGCCACGTGACACATTGTAGTCTGCAGATTCAGAACGAACAACGTGAAGCTGAGCAAAGTGAGGCTCCAGACATCGCGATCCAAGACTACATGCCAGATTTCAAATTGGGCCGGCTGGTGTGCCATTTGTCTGACGATTTGGGGGTACAAAATACTTGCACACAAGTTCGATTTGTAATTCGCAAAGAACAGATAAAATTACCTCTCCGGTGGAGCAGCATTTGAATCCTTTTTGATTTCGTTGTCGTTCGCCATTTTCCTTTCGTGGAACTCGCGTTCTTGCCCGCAACGGCGCAACGTGGTCGCAGACTCTGGTAACATCACACTCAAGCAATTTTTTCAGGAAAACAGCGGTAGTCTTTCGAAGAAATATGTATTGCAACAAATATTTCAATAAGTTTAATTAAAGGCAGAAGTCTTACTTTTGCAACGTATCCTTAGAAAGATGTATTAACTTCTGACATGTAAGTATTGCAGGAGCTTCTTTCGTGGTTTGACAGAAGGGACAACAGCAGGTCATGTGACCGAATCACATGACGTCATATCTGATTGTGGAAAACCAAAACAGACACAATCGTCAGGTGCACTTTTGTCATCCTTTGTCTCCTTTAAAAGGGTGTCAAATTTTGAGGTCAGCCACTTTCCACGAAGACTAACCATCATGAAGTTCAAATTTAAGGAAATGCATACCTTTGGTAAGTGTGTATTGTGAAGAGCTAGTCAGTTTCAAAAGGTTCCATCTTCAATGTTTTGTTTGTGGCGTCTCATCTGGCTGATCTTGATCTTTTCCGACTGGTGAAGCAAGTAGAATGTACGAGAACAATGCTGTTCATGACAAAATTGCTGCTTTATTTGTCTTTTCTTTGCAAGCTTTAAAGAGTTGTTTTGAAGAGTTGTGTGTGCCAACGGTGGGATTGTGAGGCAAACAAAACGACGCAAAACGAAAACCTTTTGCTGCTGACGACTGCTTGATTGTGTTGTACGAGGGGGTATTTCAAAGTTCGTATCGTCGTCATGGTCGTGAAATTCCGACCAAACAGTCAGTCAGTGCCTTCGATTCCTGAGCAGAAAGGTTGACCTTATTGTCGACCATTGTCGCTGCATCAGCATGCAAACTCTACCATGTTGGAGTGTCAGAATGCCCCGGTGTCAGAAGTACCCATGGGGCTTCAGAACATCGTAACACCAGGCATTGACATAACGACGGTACGAATTTCCTGATACCACCTCGTAGACTTCGATGATTGTCAAGTGGAAAGTGCCCAAAGATGAGGGTCAAAAGGTCAAAATGTGGTACTCCAAACAACACAACATTCAGGTTCAAAATATGTACGAGGTGGTATCAGGAAATTTGTACCATCGTCATGTCGATGGCTTCAGTACACAATACCAGACATCAACATGACGACGGTACGAATTTCCTGATACTATCTCGTACATGTTGACCTTTTGACCCTTGACTTTGGGCACTTTTCACTTGACGATCGTCTGAGTCAAAAAGCCCCGTGGATACTTCTGACACCGGGTACTTCTGATCCGCCAACAGCGAACTTTTATCGTACATCCTCGAAATCCGTCATCGGAATCCTTCTGTGCGTGTCAGTACTCAATCTCTGTGTGTCTGGACATCATCTTCAGGAGCAAAATGAAGACTGTTGTGGGCTATTTCCTTGCGTTCTGTGCTTGCCACTGAGACGATTGAATAAATATTGGGTTCTCCAAGCAGAACCTACCCGAAAATGAACCCCCACTCCAACCCTCCCTTTGTGCTCGCTCCCAGTTCTGAAGATTCGGTGGGCAAACCACAGATACTCGGAGATTGAAACAACCGATTTTCCATCACAAACTGTTCGTATGATGAATTTCGATGTTGGCTCTGACGTTTGACCGAGTCAACAGTGTTTTTCATTGCGTGCCAATGTTTCCAAGTTGAGTCCCCCACCCTCTGACCAAATCCAGGACCTACTGCACGGAGCAACCGCACCCTAACTTCAAACCAACCTGTTTGTGCGAACCTTCCTCTTGTGGCATCTTCGCCTGGTGCGTGCGGTACCTGTGCACAAATACCCGCTTTATTTTGATCTCTGTCTTCCGAATCCCCAGTCGTGTCTTTGTTAACTCCCACGTTCAAAATGTTTGCTGCAACTGTTGTGGGATTTTTGTTCATTTCAGAGCAGAGAAAGGCGGAGGCCAGCAAAATCAGAACGAAGTATCCAGACAGAATTCCGGTGCGTAACAGCAGATGTGTTTGTCGCAGTCGATCTGTGCGAATGATTTCTCCCAGACGTTGAAAACAAATAGATAACTGCAGAACTCTTGCCAGGAAGACAGCGACTGGTCTGTGTTGTCAGAGCTGCTCGTCCTGCCATTGTCCTCCCAAAAACAGACAAACTGACTTGTGGCATCCACTGCAGGTCGTGGTCGAGAAGGCACCCAACTCACAGATCCCAGACATTGACAAACGCAAGTTTTTGGTGCCCAACGACATTTCGGTGGCGCAGTTCATGTGGATCATCCGCAAGCGAATCCAGCTGTCTTCAGACAAGGCTATTTTTCTCTTCGTTGGCAAGGTTCTTCCCCAATCAAGGTGAGATTGAAATATTTGAAACGAAATCTGACAGTCACAGAGAAAAGAAGTCTCACGCGCACACCAACAGAAATCATTCTGGAGCTTCTGGAGGCACTTGAAACGCAGAGAAACGGCGTGTGCTGAAAAAAAAAACTTTCAAAATTGTTCTGATGTCAAAAACAGTGGGGAAAGATCACATCACAAGCACACCTGCCGCTGAATTTTGCTCTTGTCTGAAATGTGCGTGGGGGTCTGCTCACAGTTGGTGTGGATCAGCGAGAGTATGAACTGCTGAACTGTTGTGATTGGTTCAGAAATGCACGGTCTCTCTCTTCTGGCCAAAAGTCAACCAACCAACGGGTAACGAAGTCAAACGATTCACCCCTTTGTGACAGAAAGGCTTTTCACACTTTTGAACTGACACGTAGAACAGAAATCTCGAACGTTCTCTCATGGCGTGGCCAATGAGTGGGTACAAAATGACCATCGTTTGTTTTCACCCACGGATGAAGAGAGGCATCAACTGAGGCACCTGTTTCTTTCAGCGCGAGCATGGGTCAGATCTTCGAGGACCACAGGGATGAGGACGGTTTTCTGTACGTCGCTTACAGCGGCGAAAACACATTCGGCTGCTAAACAGTGTTCACCGAGTCATGGCTGAAGAATTATTTACTCAAGACAGTTCATCAGAGAAATCCGGCTGACAGAAAACAGGTCTTCAGAAGAAAAGTGGTCCAACAACACAGAAAGCACAGACATCTTGTCTTGGTATCTGCTTTGCACCACTGCCCCAAGCGTGAAAAGTTCACGTTTTCAATCTTCGGTTCGACATTGGCAAACCTCTGTTTGTAAATAGAAAGTAGATGCAAAATACGGCATACATGTACTTGAGTGTGAAGAAGTTCCGTTGCTCTGGAAAACACTGACATCTTTGGAACTCTGAAACAGTTTTGCCATGTGCTGGGGATCTGTACATGTCGGCGAAACGGTCAGTTGTAGAATCTTTTGTCAAACGCTGAATTTGTCTGAAATTTTGTTTGGAATGTCGACTTCATGGGAGAGGTGTTCGTTTTGAATATTCCTCATGTTTGTCGGCAGAAGTTTTTCACGAAAACCTCAACGCTTTGTGTTTTTGTCGACCATGTACCAGAATGAGTGTTCCTTCTCGTGCCGCTGCGAGTGTGAGTTGGTTGCTAGAATTCGCTCAAATTTCAATCTTCAATCAATTCTCTCTTCATGAATTCTTCATGTAATGTCACACATGTGTTCCTGTTGCAAATGTACAAACAAGCAGTATATTCAAGCGCAATGGTACTTGGTGGAATATATTTTGATCTTGCATGTGTGTATTTCTGTATTGTTGGTTGCTGTATCAATAAACGAAACACGAACTGAGGAGAATCATTGTCGAATGTCGGACTGTTTGGATTGAGAATCCTGTACGCTGGCAAGAATTATCCACCGGTGGAGTCCGAAACATTCAGATTTTCGGGGCTCGACTGTCAGAGACTTGGGACTTTGAACAAATTCTGAGATTTTGTTGGCTTTTTCTTTTGTTTTGTTGGAGGGAGGGGGACACTCCAGAAATCGGATTTGCTGACATCGTTCAAAATTGACTGAGGATCTGGCCCCCTTTGATCCGCGGAGGGCAGTCGCAATTTGGAAAGCTGAAAGTGTTTCGCATTTGTCCAGCCGAACTACGAACCGCACAACTTTGAACCCTTTCTACTTTCCCAAGAATCCAATCAAAGCAATTGTTTGCGCACATTGTGGCGTGACCATGCTGTCCTCTGGCGGACTCTTTGTAAGTTGTTACCTGAAAACTGGCGATGTCAGATGGAGTCCCACAATCGTTCAGTCGGCGTCTTTTGGTGAGTAACAACAACGCCAGTCATCAGTTTGACATCAGGTCTTGTGTTGTGAAACGTTTCAGCTTTGAGTCATCAACTTTTGTGTGTGTTCGATTTTGAGGAACCAGTGCGACTGGACTCCAAAGGGGCGAGTGAAACGGTAGACTCTAGATGTCTGGATAGAATCGTAGATCTTGACTCCAATCTGGCAGAGAGTCTAGAATCGGGTGTTTTGTGAGCTGCAGATCCAGATGTAGATCCATTTGGTTCCGGTCTGTGAACAGATGGCCGTTGATATCTGAAGGTGAGTGGCCACTTTTGGTCAACAAGCAGACGCAATGCTCGTAGATAGATTTCAGATCTGGAGGTATAGTCGTACATGTGAACCTGCCATCGAAGAGAGAGGGTGTAGACTCTGCGGTCTCATCACCCAAGTCGGCCAACAACACCCCAACCCAGTGTCACAAAATTGATGTGGATTTCAATCAGTCATAGCCTGAGGGAACAAAACTCCGCGGAGCTCGCGGTGATTTGGGGTGCATTCCGCTCACTGTGCTTTCCAGTCGGCGAGTGTTTCAGTCGCTTGTAGACTCCAATTCGGGTGGCTGACAATTCGGGCCACACAAAACTTCTGTTTACAGCAATATTTTTGACATTTTCCTCTGTCTCTCGATAAAAAATGTGGGCTGATGTTCCAAGCAACTATTCTCATCATTGTTGTATTCTACATTTGTAAAATAAAGGTTCTACAGCTGTCCTAATTTTGCACAAAATTTTTATTCATTTTTCATCAGGTATCAAGTTGCATTTTGTCATTTGGATAACATTTTTGAAAGCATTCTTTTGTCATGAAATCTTCAAAATATTATTTCAAAAACAATAAAAATGGAAAGAAGACTTGTAGTTGTTTATTCTTTTTGACTTTGTGCAAAAATTCAAATTTAGAGCTGAATAATGAGGGTGGCCTGAATTAGATTCAATTTTTTACTGTTGCAGGCAATTCAAGCCTTTCCTTTTTGGTACATTTTTTTCTGTAGTTCTGCAAAAGATTCAAAAGATATGGTCACAAGACAAACAGATTTCAAGTTTCATGTAAAAATGTTTCCATTGAGTTGTTATGATTTTTGTACTGGCATATTGTTTTTGCCAGGTTTTTCTTGCAAAATTTCCTTTTTGGTATGCCTTGTAAAATATCTTATTTCTCAGCAACCACAAGCCTCATTGTCAAAATCTCACTGTCTCCAGAAAGCTAAAGACATGTAGAATCAAATTGTTTCATAGGAACTGCAGAAATTATGCTCTTTTGTTGGGAAAATTGGGTGGCTTGAACAACCAACATCATTTTTGGTCACTGCCCAAATTACCTGCATTGGCCTGAATTACCAACAAGCAACAAGAGATGGGGTGGGGTCAGAAAGACCCAGTTCTCAAGGTGAAAGAGTTGGATTTTATGGCTGGATTCTTTCTCTGTCTGTCTCTCTCTCTCTCTCTTCTCTCTCTCTCACACACACGTGTACACACACACACACACACACACATGTGCACTGGAAGTTGCCAAACTATGCAAATCAGACCCAGCCACCCGCAGCTGGAAAATAGAAATTACGCAAAAGCAGGGAAATAAATCTTGCATCTCGATGCAAAGTGTGGAGAGCACCCTACCCCATCCACCCACCCCAATGAACCTAAGCAGAACCTGGGAGTGGGGGGGGGGGGCAAATTCCTGTCAGAAATCACTCGGGAATGACACTCCTTCTCTTTATACTCGTATGGATGCGAGAGTTGCCGGCTCATTTCACGAGCGCCATGTGCTGGCTGGAAGCTTGTCTGTACTGTTAGGTGTTCTTGTTCTGATTGCATCCTTCTCCTTCATGAGTAAATACGGTGTCTTTACAAGAGATAAAGGAAAATCTGCACTGCTGTGTCGCCTCTCGGTGCACTTGCACTTATAATGTCACAAGTGACCAAACTCAAGTGCAAGAGCACCACCTACTCTGACTGGGGGCTGCACAGAACAATGACAAGTATGCCTCAAACAGGACACACAGTGGTCATGTGATGCTGTTTTGTGGCTCATACAGAAACGTACCGAAGCCTGAACCAAAAGCTTCAATTGCCACGCATCAGAGCTTTTTGAGCAGATATTTCCGTCTGCGTCGCTCTCCAACAACTCGCTCACTTTTTGTGTTGTCTGTGGAGAAACTGCGGAGTAACATTGGGAAAACTCAGAGATTGCAATTGAAAATCATTTGTGAACTGTTGGAGTACTTTCGGGAAACGTTGAAACAATTCTGAAATTTGGGAGAATTGGTTTGAAACGAGGATGTCTCGTTCATGCGTCAGGACCCAAGAATGCTCAGCCTACTTATCTTACGGGACCATCTTGACCTGAAAACAAAGGTACTTTTTCTTATTGCTTGTTTGTTTGCTGTACCATTCAGATGAACGCGGAGTGAAGCATGCGGAGTGAACTTTGGCAAGGATATTTTGTCGGCGTGTGGGTGTCGTCACCAGGTTACAAAGCGTGAAACTGACATTCCATCTGACTGGACGGATTCGACAGAACACACAATGTGCAGGATTTGAAGTGCAGTTCCATGAACGAGTTCAAGTTTCAGAACTCCCTGTCGTGAATATTGGAAACTCGGCAGCGGATGCAATTTCAGTGACCATGACGAATTTGTGATCAAACACTGAATTTCAAGAGATCGTCAAGAGATCGATGAAAATCAACAATGGGTGGCATGAACAGCTGCTGCATCCCGCGTTACCACAATCCCAACCAGGAGAATCATGTGACCACGCCCAAGGCCAAAGGTCCTCACCGGCGCAACCTGAGCGCCGCCTTCAATTTGGCGGAGCTGGCGTGCGACGCCGACGTCAGTATGGAACAGATGAACATCAACCACGCCACCGAGGAGGAGCTGATGACCCTCCCTGGGATCAACAGACAGACGGCCGTCAACATCGTGGATTACAGACGCCAGATCGGCGGATTCAAGAAGGTCGAGGACTTGGCGTTGGTGTCCGGAGTTGGGGCCACGAAACTGAATGAAATTCGTGTGGAGATTTGCGTGAAGAACAAAAAGTCGTCGCAAAGTAGCTCACGAAGCAGCAGCCGAACTGACATGCAGGTGTTGTCGGTGGACAAAACGTCGAGTCGAGGACACTCACGCCAAAGTTCCGGTGCTACAGTCAAAGTGAACATCAACACTGCCAACGTCTTCCAACTGATGAAAATCAAGGGGATCACCCAACTGTTAGCGGAGAATATAGTGACGTACAGAGACAAGAAGAAATCGTTCAAAACGGTGGATGAATTGGTCAAAGTGAAGGGAGTGACGCCTGGATTGGTCAGCGCGCTGCGTCCGTTTTTGGTTCTTGAGGATGAGGCTCCAGCCTTGCTGGCTCCACCCACGTTTTTCCTGCCAGTGGACCCTGGTGTCGTCGTCCCCCGGATGGCGTCTGCTCCGAACGGCACTGTCCCCGTCTCTAGTCATGTGACTCCACCGACGCCATCGTCAGACGGCGGCGTTAGCCCCGACCTGGCGTCGAGCACGTACGAGTTGGCGTTGGAGACGCTTCCACCCCCGACGCCGACCTGTTCGCAAGATGACCTTCTGGCGATGTACGGGCCTCTTCTGAAGAGGTCCTTTCGCCGGGCCAAGCCGCCGACGCTCCGCTCTCGACGCACAGGGACCCAATCGCGTTCCGCAGAGACCCGCGCGGCGCCGCCGGAGACGATACGGATCGGGTCGTGGAACCTGCAGGGCCTGAGCAGTGAAAAGGCGGAAAATCCTGGCGTGAAGGAAGTCGTCTGTCTCACCGTACTGGAGAACGGGTGAGCACGAAATTTGTTTTGGTGCGCGTCGCTTCGCTGAAGCCGCATGTCGTACAGCAATCACCCCGGCGTTTACGAGAACACACGCGCCGTATGCAGAACAGGCGAACCATTTTTGTCGCACAAGGGAACAAATTGACCACCACCATGGGCAACGACAGAAAACATGGTCTACGGGTGATGATCACAATGCATGTCACTTTTTTGCAGGTTGAGCATTGTGGCGATGCAGGAGGTTCGAGACCCAGAGGCTCTCCAGAAGGTACGTGAAGAACAAATGACGCAAAAGTGCCGTGTTGTCTTTTTGTTTGATTGCGAACAAATGTTCTTTTCTTTTTTGGACGAAACGTGGAACAGAATGTTTGCACTGACAACGGCTTTGACAGCAGACAGGATTGGTTGTTTTGGCCTGATTTTGTGCAGACAACACGGATGGCTTGCTGCCGTCCTGAGGACGCAGCTGTGTGACAAGGACTCGAGTGTTTCAACAACTGAAAAATTATCGAGCAAAAAAGCATGGTTGCGTTGGTCGTGAAGACCACCATTGTTGAAGCACATAATGTTTACAGTTTTGCTAAACTGACAAGATCTGTGAAGATCCAGCCCTCTTGAGAACATAGGAACATCTGTGCTGCATTCGCAGACAATAAATCTGCAGACCAGGAAAAAAAAACAAATAGAGGAATCTTGTGCTTCTCACAAAAAGCTACTATTTCCTGGTATTTGAGCAGTCAGTGCAAGAGTACCCAGCTTTACGTGTTGGATTGGTGCCAGCCAACGAAATGATGCTCTATCCTTGCTATCCAGAGGAATGTAGCGGGTTCCTGGTTCACTGTACTGAGGTGTTCTGAACGATTTCGCGTCGTTGTGCAAAAAATACCATTTTCTAGGTCAGAGGTAGTGCACAAGGTCCTGACTTTGCCGGCTGCAGTTCACACACCGGCCAGGTGGGAGAAATTGAAGGGGGGGGGGGCAAGAACTGACTCCAGACGCGGAAGAATCTTTGGTGGAGACTTGATGTGCTGTTTTCTCGCGTTGCAAGTGCAAACATCCCACCCCAACTTTTCCTTGTGCTCTTCACCAATGATTTTTCAGTTTCGACGTTGGATGTACGAGTACCGTACCGTCTCTTGTATGAGACAAGATTTGGTCTTATTTTCTGGTACCAAGGATCGTGTGATATGACTTCGGGTCTGCGTTCGAATCCGTATCACTGTTGGGGATTTGCGGTGCAAATAATAGACCCTTTCCAGTTGTTAGATTTATTTCTGCAAGTTGTTCGTTTGTTTCGAACTTGTGTTTGCTCCATGTGTGCCATGACAATGCACACCTTGTCTGCCTGCAGCTGTGTGACGAGCTGAATCGCCCGACGATTCCGAACGTGAAGCGGTGGACTGGTCCCCGCGGCAGGTGGCGCTGTGTGTGCTCTGCGCTCAGCGCGTCGCTCCCTCTGGTGAGTAAACTCTCTTTTTGCACTCGAAGCATGCAGAGCCCTCAAATCGGAATTGTTGATGGACCTGCCTGTTTCTCGTGAGCAAGCACGGCCAGGTCTTCAAGGGTTTGTCAGGTTCTTCGTTCACATACGAGTTTGTTGCTTGCAAGACACTCTTTTCCAAACCTCCGCACTGCAATTGTGTGAGTTGAGGAGAAAAATACAGCAGGCTCGGGTGTTTTCTTCAGAAAAACGAAATAATACCAACTCGTAATCAAGTGAAATACCGAACACTTTGGCCTGAGTTGCAGACTCCACTCGTTACTTGCATAAGTTTTGTCGACTAACCAGAGAAATTCACATACTTGGAGGTTTTATGTTGCGAAACATGACATCACGAGTGTGATCAAATACTTGAAGAATGTCGTCATCATGCCCAAGTTTCTGTTTAACTTCCTTTGTGCACAAGTCGGTCCATCAGAGCATAAAGGGCAGGAAAAGACCGGCCGGGTGAAACCCACGTACTCGAATTAGATTGCTGGGCTTACGTTTTTCTTTGCGATTCATTTCGACTCTGCGATCGAGTGGATTCGTCTGGTTACGGCTTTCACTGAAATCTGACGCTCGTGTGTGGGGCACACCGACAGACAAATTCTCATTTTGGGATGGTTCTGGCATTGGAGTTTAGGGTGGAACCGCCCTGAAAATTTTTGCGGGTCCTGACATCCCAGGTTGGTGGGTAGCTCCTGCGCCCCCCCCCCCACCCGAGGTAGGTCTGAGGGGGAGGTTGGTGGGGCCTACCCAAATGTGAACGTTGACGTTGGCTAAAATGTACAAGAATTTTGCAGGGTCACGAGTGCCTGGGCTTCATGTACGACGCGGATGTGGTGAGTCTGGAGGAGTATTTCCTGCTGCATACACTACCAGGTCGCGACGTCCAGCTGACGACAAAACCCTTCTTCTCGCAGTTCAAGGTAAGAGTGCCCCAGAAGTCGTTCAGTGGCAGATTGTTGTTCTTGGAACTTGGGGTGTTGAGTTTTCTCCGATTATATTTGATGCCGTGGAAAGTTGAGATCATGAATCCAAACAGCCCACAAAACGGTACGGAACAACCACGCTTGTGATAAAAACTATCACCTCCTCAGTTATCCCTCATTTGATCATTATTGTGTCAACAAACATGCCGTATGCGTGTCACAACACATGTTTGGACGTTATGGTGTTTGTGTGACAGATTAACGACGCATTGTGGACACTGTGTACGCTACACATCGGTTGTTATGACGGAGAGGAGTTCGGGGCGACTACAATGCAAATGCTTCAGGCTCTTTACCAACGAAATATCGGTGAGCAATGTGGATCGGTGAGCAATGTGGACCAACCGCTGGGTTGTCACGGCAACCTGATCTTCAAAGTTTGTTTCGTGTTCAAGATTGCGTCAGAAATTGGTGAAAGCCAAATAGTTTTTGACACAAAGTCGAGAAAGGCACATTTCTTCAGACAAGAAGCTGGGTATTGTTCAGTGAAATCTGTTTGTTGTTTGCAGACAGCAAATATTTGATCGTCATGGGTGACGTGTCGACGGCTTCTGTTTACGGTGAGTGATCATGCGTCATTATCCGTGACACAAACAAGTTTCTCCGTCGAAACGATGCCCTGAACAGTCGTCGACCTTTCATCACATTCAGGAGAGCTGGCGAGGAATTTGAACTGCCCCGTCACGACGGAGGGTTGCTCTGCTCCCGACAACGGAGACGTTTTCATCGACTCGATCCTTCTGAACGCTCACACTGCGTCCATGGCAACTGGTGCGTCACCGAAGGGGTTTAGTCTCACTTGCAGCAGTTGGTCGTCGTTCTGATTGATTTGAAGTTTCCTTCCTTGACCTTGATTTTCATTCCTGCCTCCACCTTCTTTGTGCAATTGGTCTCAACCTCGGCTCACAGGGGACACTGACGTGGTTGAGGACGGACTGACGTCGCCGTGGATCCCGAGAGGATGGCAGTGGGGCGGCGCCGTCAGCGAACACTTCCCGCTCTGGGTCGAGGTCTACGCCTCGGCCGACGCCGCTGCTGACGCTGCAGTCAACGCTGCTGACTCTGGTGAGGAGGACGCCGTCTTCAGCAGCGCCCTCGACATGGCCCACTGGGCGAAACCGTTGGCAGCGGCTGGAACGTCTTGACGGTGAATCTCACCGTCCACACTGGTGTGACGTCAAAATGGAATACGAAGGAACCTTTCCTTTTCAAAGTCTGCTGAACAAAACTGTAACGCCGGGGGGGAAGTTCGAGCTGTGATAAAGCGTCCAAAACTTCAAGTAGGCATTCAAGGAGAAAATCCTGCGGTGATCCGACCCAGAGGAAAAGACTGTGATGTTCACAATCAGCGACGTGGATCTGTCGTCAGCAAGAACACTTGCTTCTGTTCGTGCGACGTCTGACAAGAAATCCCACGCTTGACAAATGATCAGTGTTCCAAATCGCGCACGAAAGACTTGGGGAACAAAAGGTGAGAATATCTGCAGGTGTGTGGCACTGCTGATACGCCGCAGATTGAACGAAGAGTAGCCGTCAAGTGCGAGTATTGGAAGTATTGTTCCCTGTTTTCTTTTTCAGTCAGTGCTGTTTTGTGGCTCATATTTTATAAATGCAAACTTGTGACCCAAGTTCACTTCAAACGTGATGTACAAATGATGATGTAACATTTTTACGCCTTTAATTTTTGGAAATCGATACGTTTTATAAGTTTTTACCAAAGAAGAAACGCTACCGAGCAGTCACTTGATCTCTCTCCTCGCTCAACACCCACAAGGGAAATGCGCGCGTCCAAGAATCGAAGATCAAAGCTCTGCCTCTGGTTGCGAGAAAGGGTGTGTGTGGTTTGGGAGCAACAATTTATTTTGAAAACCAGACTTTTCCTTCACCAGTGTTCTTTCATGATGACTACGTTTCCCTGTTTTTGCGCGCGGATTGTCCAGTTTCACGTCTTCCTGTTGATATGCGCTTTTCTACAATTCTGCGATCACAAAACCTGTCGTAATGGCTCGCATCGTGGCAGAAATGGGTTCTCACCTTACAAAAATGGTTCCTGTTCATTCACACAACTCCTTTCTCTTGCATAGGTCTCGAAAAGCTGTTGTGTAATTTCACAGGAACCATTTTTGTACAGTGTGGGAACGATGTCTTTACTCGAGATGTGAAATACGTTGCAACAGGTTGAAGCGATTTTTACAGACCATCAAACAGAACCAATTTCTTTCAAATGAGGTGGGGGATGACACGTTTGTTTCAGAGCCTTTTCTACGCTCAAAGGTGCAGGCACTGAAAGTATTGTGTCCACACCAAAACTTACGTCAGTAGTAGTTTGTGACGCGGCCGTTTGCTTGTTGCGTCGTTTTGCGAATATGGGCTGTTCCCAACCCGAACAACGCATTTTCTTCGCAGTTTTATCATGTCCAATGCAAATATGCAAACAGATGTACACTGGAGATTTATGCAAAGTTGCAAGTGTGCACGTGTGTTGCTATAAATATTGTGCAGCTTGGCACAACACATTTTTATTTACATGCTATTTGTCAGGTTTTGTAATCGTTTTCACTTTCTTTTCGAGTGGGTACTTTCCATTCTTGATCACGTAACTGTTGCACAACAGTTTGTGAATTGGCGACACCAAGGGCAAGGAATTGGTAACTTGTGTGTGGAATCAAAAGATGCAGACTGATTGTTTCCGCGAAGGTGAAACAGTTCTGGGTTCAACGGTCCGAATTGGAGTCATTTTGCTTGTGGCAACGGTCACGGTGTCGGAAAATGCACTTGCTGTGGGAAATTTCAAGTTGAGGTTCGCAAGAAACTTCCTTTGGGATGCAATTTGTGCGGAATTGCTGCAAACGAATAAATATTCGAAAGCTGAAAGGAAAAAAAGCCGACCCTCGTTGATGTCCGTGCAATCAGACCTTCATGCATTGATGAAACCCAGCACGACTGAAATGACTGGCGTGCCAATTTGCTTTGGTTGAAGGAGACAAAAGCAGATTTCCGATCGGGGTCGAGGATCCGAATGGTCCTGAATCAGAATGAGGTCCGGCCATTTGGTGCGGAGCAGACAGTCTGTCAAAAGCGAAAGAAGAAAACGCATGAAACGAACCTCACCTGACTCAGGGTGGATTCAAAAGGACCGTTGCTGGCAGGATGTCCTCCCTGGATCCGCTCGTGTTGAATGTATACGTACCCGACCACCAAAGTTGCACCTCAAAATGTTTTGGATAGACATAACCCGTGACGTTGCAAATGTTTGGCTTGATTGGACCCCCCATGCAAGCTGGAATTCGAACATCTTCGGCTTGATGGTACCCCCTGCAAAAGCTGGACTTGGAAATGGCTTGAACCATAAATTTTGAAAATTGTTGGCTTGACCCCTCCCCCCTTGGATATTGCAAGCTTCATGAGACCCAGCCCCCTTGGACTTTGAACGTGTTCTTGTTCATGTTCTTGTGCTGTTGTGATTGAAGTTAAATGGCTGGCTTTTCAACTCGGACTCTGACCCAGATCCAAACAATCTTCTGAAGAGCGGAAACTGCCGTGAAGTTGCGAGGCGGGAACGTCGCCATCTGTAGTTGTGAGCTCAACGAAAATTTCTGAGGGAAAACATTCCTCATTCCGGAGGTGTTCGTTAAACTTGGCGAACGGTGTTAACTTATTTTGTGGTGTCAAACGATGTGTTAACTGGCCGGTGGGGATGTACAAAGTCAACTGAGTAAATACCATATGCCAGCAGTATGGCATGTTACACGAGCAGTGACAGAATATGAAACGTATAGGCCGGCAAATGTTAGACCTTGCATTATCGCCCTGAAACTGCTGAAAGACCAAAGTGCAATGGGAATTGCTGAAAAATAACAAAACAGTCACCATGTGTGTTTCTATGCTTTATTTGCCACCTCCGACAAACACAACGTGAAACCAGGCCACACACATCAGCAGAGGCCAGTGCCGACGCCCCCGCGACGCACAGCACCATGTTGTCGATAAATTGGAAAAAGCTGTGGTTTTTCTGCTTGTCAGTGACGTTGTTGTTTGTCTACAACGAGTACTTGGTTTACTACGTGGTGCTGCTGCAGTGCTCCTGGCCACAACTGAACCCAGAAACAGCAGATTTCTCTCAGTCAGCCGGATACTCAGAACCGCTGCGAGTGATGATCGTCGCCGACACTCATTTGCTTGGGTCGAGGGAAGGACACTGGTTTGACAAACTGAGAAGGTACACGCGCTGTGAACTTTCCAACGATGACACCTAGGAACAGGCTTTTGTTCAGCAGATCTACACCGCAGTCGTCTGAACCTATTTCAGAGAGTGGCAGATGGAACGGTCATTCCAGTCGTGCATGATGATCCACAGTCCCAACGTCGTATTTGTTCTGGGTGAGGTTCACTGTGTTTGTCAACTTCGCTCAAAAAAGTTTCAAGCAGCTCAAACTCCTGTCGAAGGTTTTGCCGTTCAGCGTCTGGGACACAGCTTCAGTGAAAATTGGCGTGCAGGTGTTGAGTCGTTGATTGTCAGAAACTTTTTCCTCAAAACTGTTGCGTTTCAGGCGACCTGTTTGATGAAGGCAAATGGTGTAGCGACTTGGAGTTTCACCAGCATGTGCAGCGCTTCAAACGAATGTTCCGTCACTCCGACCATACAGATCTTGAGGTTGTCGTTGGGAACCACGACATTGGCTTTCACTACATGTGAGCAAGAACGCCTTCCGTGGGTTGTTTGGTTGTTTGCTTTCGGATGGAAAGAAATTTGGGTCATTTCATCAGAACACATTCCTACCTGAAGCCAAGAGCGCTTATTTTTGAATCGCAAAAAACAACCGGCAAACACGTCAGTCTGTGTAGTGTTTTCGATTCATACATTTGGAAACCGACAGATAAAGGGAACCGCAAGTTACCTCAGGTGATGACACGCACAACATGGTCAATCCTTTCGCTTGCTTCATCAGGATCGACGATCAGAAACGGAAACGTTTCGCCAGTGCCTTCTCGGCGCCTTCGGTGCGCCTGCTGCGAATTCGGGAAAACTCGTTCGTCATCGTCAACTCGATGGCGCTTGAGGGCGATGGCTGCAGTATGTGCGCCGCCGCCGAGGAGAAACTGCAGCAGATCTCGCTTTCGCTCAAGTGCGCCAAGGTGCGTGGTGACAATAAATTTCGTGTCGGATAGGAATCTGCAAGTGAGAGTAACCGAAATTATACAGCGGCTTTGGGCTTTTATGAACTTTGGGCTTTTCTGAGACAGACGCTTGCTGGGACTTGCAGCCCTTGTTTGTGCAAACTATTGCCAGAACGCGACAGGAATGGTCAATGTCACTCACCACTTTAAACTTTTTCATCGTGTGTTGCTCCCGTTTGCAAAGCAAAAACGGCTCGTTTCAAGAATGGCCTCGTTTCGAGAATTTCGGTTTCTGAGACTGGCCTTTTTCTGTTCCAGGGTGTCGTCAACAAAGGACTGTGTTCACAGGATGATGATTTTATGTACACAAGACCAATTTTACTGCAGGTGATTGTCATTTCGCGATGTGCTTTGCCACGCAATTCAAACAGACTCATTGACGCACTGAAACAACCCACTGTTTCCTTCACTTCCCACAGCACTTTCCGTTGTACCGCGAGTCAGATGCAAACTGCACAGGTCCCGATGCTGCACCTGTAGAGGAGAAACACGTGCGCTGGAAGGAAAAATACGACACGCTGTCTAAAACCGCGTCCAAACAGGTAGGAAAATGCATGTTGCAACTGGTAATCGAATTTACTCGGCGTTGAAGCTGATCGAAAAATTATCATCGAGTGCCGATGCATCCTGCAACGCTGCGGTCACAAAGCCTCTCGTACGTGACCACATTGTCAAGAAGTGGGTTCGCACACTGCAAGCAGTTGATGTTCAATCACATAACTCTATTCTTGCCTGGGGTCTCGAAATGTCATTGTGCGATTTCATAGGAACCATTTTCCATGTGAACCCGAACGTAACAAAGTGTTTCAAATCCGTGGATTGTTTGCTTTAGTTACTGGAGTGGCTGGAACCACGCCTTGTGGTATCCGCGCACACACATCACTTCTGCCATCACACACACACCGATGGCACGCCTGAGTGGACTGTACCGTCGTTCTCTTGGCGCTACAAACCCAACCCCAGCTTCCTACTCGTGAGTTTTTGTGTCGACGTTCTTTGTTGGATCTTGGAGTGTATTTCAATTCATTAAATTGATATACATGTTGATCTCTTGCCTGAGCCAGATCAGACCTCCCACAAACACTTCGTTTGAAAAAATGTCTTACGTTTGGGATCTTCTGGTTCCTGAAGGAGCTCGGGCTTCTGTTTGCACAGCTGCGGCCACTTGTCGACTTGAATGACGTCGAATAGTAATCGTTGCTGGTTGCGTGTGAACCTTGTTATTTCGTGCTTCCCTGTCGTGGGCCGGGTGCAGACACGGCTTTGTTTGGAGAAGGAAGCCACAAGGCGTCGTGTACAAGCACATCTGCTTCTTGACCCGAGGTCGTGCTTTCATTTTCAGATGCAGGTGTCCAACAACAATTACGCCATTCAGAAGTGCTTCTTGCCTCAAGAATCCACCGTCATCTACACATACATCGTTGGAGGGGCGCTCATTCTGCTCTGGTTTATATTTCCCCGATCTCTGTTCCCCTCCCCAGGTGGCAGATCCGGTTGGAACAAAACTTTGTGACGGAGAGTATCTGGAGGCAGAAAAGGGAAAGCAAAACCATTTTGAGGCTTGATTCGGGTTTGCGTGTGTTTTGAGAATGTGAACCTTCAGCTGTCTGTGGCACGTAGAGTTAAGTGAAGGTGTGTGCTGTCTGTTTTTATGTTCGAACAGGAAAGATTGATCTTCTGACCGAGTCTGATTTCCGCGGTGTTCGTGGAAGTTCAAATCTACTGCTCAGCTCATCCTGCGCGGTCACTGGATTCGAGCAATCTCGGTGGTCTTTTCAGAGCTGTGATACAATTTGTCCGGGCCGTCTGCCAAGGCATCGGCACGTGAAAGAAATCACCCTTGGTGTCGCCCCGTCTCTGGAGAGGGACACCCAAAGATAACACAAGGTTGCTGCCACCAAAGTGCTTCTTTTGCGCTGATAATGTTCTCGTCAGAATCAAAAACTTCGATGTGAGGGGAAACGGGAAAAGAGGCCACAAGAGGATTGATTTGCTGTATTTTGCTGGAGCAATCGCCAAGGAATGATTCTGTGCTGTGTTGGTGTTTGGTCGCTCCGAAACCAAACAAGACATATCGGTATGTTTTGTTTGTGAAAACCCAGGTATTCTGAGAATCACTTGGCTTCTGGGTGAACAAATTTGGGTCACAACTTTTGTTGGCGTGAAATCATGTACACGCGTTTGAAGGAAAACTTTATTCTTGTATCTTTGAATGGATGTGCAGGAAAGTTAACTTCGCGCAGTGTACTGTAACAACAAATTGCTCTGTGAACTTTTTTACCACGTGAATACATTTTCTCCCCGAGGGAAGGACAAGCATGTGCTTTGTCTCATCAAGTTCGTGCTCGCGTGTGGTGCAAACGTAAACGTGTGAAAACAAAGAAAGCTCTTTTTTTTTATTTTTCGACAAAACTCACAAATTTACTTGGCAAATGCATTTACTGGAAAGTACCTGGCTTGTTGTTTTCATCAAACATAACAAGTTCACAAAACCGACAAAACATGACGAGTCTTCAATGCACGAATTTCACCGAGATTTTCTGGCGGTATCCGTGTACCAAGGTTTGTTCAACTAAGAAACAAATGCGAGAGCGGACTTGCTGCACGCGCTTTCACCAACAGCGCAAATTTAAGAGTCGCTGCAGGGGCGAGGAAAATGACACGTCTGACTCGTGAATGGACTGAATTGCTGCCGTCAGTTTGGCGGACTCCAGAAGGATATCACAAACATCAAGTACCCTTTACTTGGTTTCTATCAGACAACGAACTTGATCACAACGTCGACGATTCAAAATGACAAACAAAATAACAAGCGACTAGCATACGAGTTCAAGCGCGCTGTGTTTTTGTGCCCGAAATGTTGTACAGAGAGAAGTTCAATCCCCCAGGCACGGTCAAACGTTCTGATTTTTTTTTTCACGAAGAAATTATGCGTGTGTGCATGCTGCTCATCCATTCGCATACACGCTGCGATCCGACGGCTGCACTTCGGGGTCTTCACGAATTTCAAAGAACCTGCAGATATTTTCTGATTTTGCAAAGTTCCACATCAGCACCCTTCTCCTGAAGACAACATGCCACGTTTGTTGCACACTCATGGAAATTTTTGTGCTCCTTGATGTGCACTGAACTCCAACGCACAAATATCTCAGTCGCGCTCTTCCATAACAGCGCTGAAGCAAGATTCGTCTGTTCTCATAAATTACGGTGCTCCAGCGCTTTGTATACAAAAGATATGTGCACCGGTGTTCAAGGAAGGAAAGAAACCAAAAGCTAACAGGTCTCGTATCGCTTTCGTTGAATCACCCGTTCATTCTGTAAAGGTAAAGGAAAAATTCGTTAAAGTTTGGTTCACTTGAGCTGAAACAAAACTCCACATTTTGTTGCTCCGTGTTAAATAAATTTTTCTTGAAGCGCCCTCGGAAGGAAAGCTCTGCATGCAGTTTTCGAATTGCATGAGGATGCACGCGGACGCACCTGAACGAGCATGCCGATCTCATATTGCTTCAGGATCGATTGCGCGTCTTTCGAGTGTCCGACCTCCATGAAAGGAACGGTGGCGTCGCGACCCGCGTTCTCCAAGAGAACGTCCTCACCGCCTGGATGCTGCATGGAGGCGTACGAGTACAACGTAAACTCTTGATGGGTTTTCAACTCACACATACATGTATATACCCACACAACAGGTCTGATTTTTTTTGCAGCCTTCCCCAGGTGTGCAATGTGCACGTGACTCACATGTGAGGGATCCAGGGAGTCAGCCATATATGTGGCCGAACACGCTCAAACCTCATGACAAGAGTCTGAGCATCAAGTGGTCACACGGCGATTCCCACATTTACAACATCAAACTGTCACGCAGAGATGCGCACAGTTAAACAAAATTGGATCCAGTGCTGAATCCCGAGGTAAAATCAGAATGTGTGACACAAGCCATTTTGTGCTAGACACTACTTTCCCTGAAAGCCCAAAGCAAAGGGTTCTTGACAACATTTCAAATCATCTGTTCGCGTGACTTCTGCCAACATCAAAGTTGGCTCCACTGTCTCAGCACAGGACCGAAACTGCCACACCAAACTCTCGCGCACGCACGCACGCACGCACGCACGCACGCACGCACGCACGCACGCACGCACGCACGCACGCACGCACGCACGCACGCACGCACACGCAGTCTGTCATTTTCCCACAATGACCTGGTTGAGGAAGTCAGTGATGTCGTAGACTCGGTCAAAGATGACGACCCAGCAGTCGGAGAACTCGCAGTGGTCCGACACTTGCGACATCGTGTAGAGGGGGACGGCGTCCTGTGGCGCATGGTCTGCCCGCTTCTCCTCCGGGGTGGTCGGTGGCCTCTCTTTCACCGCACTTTTTTCCTGCACTGAGACCTGCGTGAGTCCAAGAAAGTAACATCTGCGGCACCGTCTTGTGTACAAGACAAACCTTTTTGTCCCAAAATTGAACATCAAGAGAAGGGGTGGGTTTTCATTGTGGTTTTGGTGGGGGTGGGGGGTGGACATGGTACCAGAAAAAAGGTCAAATGTTGACGTGCGTCTTGTTCCTCAAGGCGTCTTGTGCACGAGATGGTGCAGTATATATTTATTTTTCATGTTTGTTTTGGCCCGTCAGATTACACGTCGCTTTTCCCACCCCAGGTGAGACATTCACCTCAGGAACATCACCTCATCAGTGTTTCCACCAAAGGAGCATTCCAATGAAGTTGTCCCTTCGTTTTAAAGGTGCTGCCCGTGAACTTTCAATGACACCGAAGATCTTTCAAAATGCCACATCGAATGTTCGAAGTTTAGAAAATGATTTCATTCAGCAAAACCGCGTCAAATAGTCCCACAGTGGCACACTAAATCAATGTGAGCACATTTCTAAAACTGCCATGGGATCAACCATTGTTCAACACACGTTATATATTTCTCCGTCAAGGCAAAAACATAATATGAAGGACTCAAGAACACAATCCTCTCCGAAACAGAGCCCAAAAATCCCGTTTTGCCGTTGGAAGAAATCTCTGACAAAAAACCCAGCACTTACCACATCTGCGATTTGGGGAATGAACGTCAGGTCGCTCAATTTCTTTATCAACTTTGTATCCATTTGAGCTACACTTTCAGTCGCCACACGGCTTCTTTGAACTTTCTCAGGGTTGGACTCCCTTCCGATGATCTCGCCCACAAGTTAGAAATGTTGCTCGCTTTGTTGCACTGTTTTGACTGATGCAGTCTGCAGTGGAGCGCGACCAACCCTGAGAAGGTGGGTCCCAACGGAGCACTCTGATTGGTCCTGAAAGTACCAGCCCCCAAGTTGTGCGACATGTTTCGGTGCAGATGTACCAACACAGAACCACTTCCTCCAATTCCTGAATCAAGTTCAATGTTGTTGTTATCACAGCGCATCACCCATAGATCTTGTCAAACAGTCAACACAACAAACAAAACATAAAATGGGGTGTGTCACGATTTGCGGAGGTTGACGTCCGTGGACTCAACAAATTTTCATTCTCCCAAGGATTAAAAACAAATGTCTGCTTCTCGAAACGTCTTCTCAATGACGACAAAACGCTGAGTTTACTCAATGCAATTTCTGTGTCGATACTCCAGCCACGAGTCATCGGGTTCTCTGAGATGTTGCAGAAAGAAACCGTTGTTCTGAGGGCTGCTTCTCACGGCAAACAAGTCGTCACACGGTTTCCTGGTTTGCGGCTGCGTCGCCCGACAAATGTAACATGGAAAGACAAACTACCCTTTTTTGTGAGAACCTGCGACACCACAACACATCGTGTTCAACACCTGAAGCTCGAGTGCAACCATCCACGAAAGAAGAGAATTTTGGCGCACGTGACGAACAAAGCTACAAAACCTGTTCAAAGTCTTGGAATTTATTGGAACGAACTTTCTTCTGGCCTTGAATAGGATTTAGTTGCCTGTCTATAAATTTTCCGACAGTATAACTTCACTGCTCTGCTCAAATCTTGAGTAAGAAACATCACAAAGAAACAGCATCTCGCTGGTGCATTACCAGTGACATCATCGACCAACGTTGGAGAGTTCGGAGCTCGTGTGGGCATCCAAATGCAATCAAATGTACCAACGACAACAATTCACATGATATCACGCCTTGATCTCCGTATCTGGGGGAACAAAAAATGTCAGGATTTGTGGCACATTGCCTTTTTCATTTGCTTCCAAGTCCACTGTGGATCAGACAAAAATACGGCACCCTGGCAATGATTTTTCTTGGGTGTAACAGTGTTCACTGTCTTCATACGAACATTTCATACGTACATTTTCAAAGTGTACAACAACGCGTACTCTCCGCAAGATGAAGTGGACGTGGAAAGTAAAATTCAATATGATTGTGACGTCCAGAGTCCAGGCGTCATTTCACCGCGCCTGTTGGGAGCACTCGATGCGTTCCAGACGACGATGGCGCCGCAAAAGAGCCCACTTCTGTGGCTGCGTGAAACAACTGACAGAAGCAACAGGCGTCTCGCTTGTGGGTACCGCGAACTCTTCAAGGCGTCAAGTCCCGCCGTTGCAGCTGGAGCGCAACGGATATTCTGTGCCACACCACGGGTTCGGTGATGGCGATTCCAAGTCGTGCGGTGGCGTTACAACTTGAGCGTGACGGAGGAGTGTTTGGCGGCGTTGTAGATGTGAGTGTTGTTGATGGGGACGAACTGGTTCGTGAGGAGTTTGATGGCCTCCTGCGCCGCGACGCCGCCCATATACGCCGCCACTGAGTGCAGCTCCGCTGCGCCGTACCGACAGCTGTGGGAAAAACACGTCGATGACGTCACCCTCGTGATAAAAAGGACACTCAATTCTAAAGCCCTCTGAACATTGACGATACCCACAAGGGATGCAAAAATGTTCATCGCACAAACTGCAGATCATGGACGTTTGGCAGACAGGAAACGAAATACAAGTTATGAAAGTCTTGTTGTGTTAATTTGTGGCAGGCAATACGTGGGGCTATCAACTTCTGCCTTCCGAAAAATGGTCCTGATACCATTTGATTTCAATGGTATCATGACTACATTTCGGAAGACAGAAGTTGGTGGGCCCTTGTATTTGCCCTTTGTACTTCTGTCATGTACGTTCCTGCTGACGACCTTTTCTCAATATGTGTTATGTGTCACGACGAGAGACCAAAAGCAACACTTACTATTCTTGAACGAAGTCGTCTTTGACAGAAGCAGCAAGACCCCACTCCTGCGTCAGTTTCGATACGCACGCCTGAAAAAGGCCAGCAAAACGCAATAAAACCTGCGTGTTCGCGTGCGCGCGCGTCCTTTGAGTGCGTGTGTGCGTGAACCAGCTCAGACCTTCAGCTTGGGGACGTCCGGCTCGATGAGGTGGGCGTCCGAGCCGGGATATCGGTTGAACTCGGCGTGGAAGCGACTCGCCGCCCGGAGCATCACGTAGTGCACAGCGTCGCTGTCTTCGTCCTCCAGGGAATGACCTGAATAAAGACAGCCGGTGTCAGAGTCACGAAGACACCCTGCCATTTACAGTGACGTCAGTCAGCAGAGGTAAGAAAACACACACTGGGGAGTTTCAGCACTGCGTGCCGTAGCCACAAAACGTACAAGTAACACGTAGCTTGTTGATGCAACTCCCCTGTTTTGGTTGGGTCCACAGGCAGGAAAAGGGATCTTGTTGACAAAATTTTCAAGACATAACTCCAGGATTTGTGAGCCCTTTGAAAATTGATTCTATTTCAAGGTAGTTTTCAGGTTTCTAACAGTAGAATCATTTTTGTTTTTCATTGTGGACCCTTCCAACACAGGGGAGTTGCAACAGCAAGCTACGTGTTACGTGTACGTTTTGTGGCTACAGAACGTAGTGCTGAAACTCCAACTGACCTAATTCTGCTGTTTTCGCAGTGGCGGGGTCGTACTCGTCTGCAATGGACCGACACCTGACGAGGCGCAGGAACGCGGCGTTTTTGCCTGAAAAGAGCGACGCAATGAGTATCCCCTTTCCTCCAGAGGTTGTGAACACATTTGTGCAAACAGCAAAGCAGAAGCCACCCACTCCCCCTGCCAACTTTCTCAGAGTGAAGATTCAACAAATTGACACAAAATTTCATGCTGGAAGAGGGGCGGACTTTTTGTGATAAGAGTCCAAAAAGCGGAAGCAGACTCTTGCAGCTACTTCTCATGCGTCGAAGCCCAAAGAGAACAGTTCGCTCAAGCTGCGTGGACGGGGGCTGAAGAAAATTAGAGGATGAGCCCAAAATGGAGCTGGAGTATTGTCCACAGCATGCACAGTGAACAGCAAGGCTGGGTTTCACTCACAGAAGAGTTTGATGTCACTTTCGGAAATGCAGCCCCGCGGCTGAAACAAGAAATGGAAAGTTGAGGAAAAGGACAAGTCGATTCGTTTACAAGAAACTTCTTGGGGCGCAATGGAGACAAATACCGTGAAAAAATTAAAAGGCAACAATCAGCGTGCCCGACACCAGGCAACACCAGTGGACAGTTGCTGTTTGGTTTGGTTTTGTTTCTGCAGCTTTGGGCTGGTGGTGTGAATGTTTCACCATTTAGACAGACCAAGCACAAGCCATTTTAACCGAAAACGGTCACATTCGTAACTTTGCTTTCACTTCCTAAGACCGACCTTCTTCTCTGACGCAAATGGGTGGGAGCGATCGTGGCCTGATTCAGTACACCGAGCAATCACGAGTGATGCTATCTGGGCAGTCGTTTGTTGACAATTCCTGCCCTTTACCGTGCAGCAATACGACGACGAAGTAACCTTAGTGATCTAACGGGTTCAAGAAAGACTCAGGGAAACTGGCAAGCATTAACCAATTTACAACCACAAATTGTGTGTTGGTCTGGTGGTGCCAACAAAAGAATCCAGTGCTTAAAGGCGACAAGGACATTTTGCCAAGAAGACACAAACGTTCTGTATGGAGCCTAGCGAGTGGAAACAAGAGCTCCTATCAACTCATCGATGATAGTGTTGCATCTGTTTGGCAAGACCAATACGACTCACTCACCAGGACACCCCAACCCCACCAGCGAGAAGCACACAATCAAACAAGAGATCAAAGATCAACAAGCCCGCGGTTACAAGATGCAATATCACCCTAATTACCAAGGAGAGAACAACTGCAGGCTTGGTGCAGTCACTCCATGTACGTGTCTGTGGAGATCTCGCTGGGTTACCTGGGCTGGGGGAGCGTCAAAGCAGTGATTCGAAACCAGCAAAAAGAAGGCTTTTGATTCTCGCTGGTTTACCCCCCCCCCTCTCCCCCGGGTGAACCAGTAAGGTTGGTTTGCGTCTCCACGGACACACATACTCAGGGTAACTGCACTGAACCAGCCAGGCCGCGGGCTTGAAAATTGAATCTTTCCAAAGGAAATTATCCTTCCTCATGGATTCTGCTCATTTTCACAGAAGTTTTCAACTCTCATGTGAGTTAGTGAGGAAAGTAAAACTTTCTTAGTTCACGAATCAACCATGCCACCAGGTGTCCCACAAACCTGCGGCGCAAAGCCTGGTTATCGAATCATTCAGCCGTGTTCTCGTCTGGAATGTCAGGCCAGACAAAAGCGGCCATCATGAACATCGTCGTTTGGGGGTGTTTTTAGGTGATTTGAACCTTGAAGCATACATTATGTATAATGTATGGTGATGGTGAAAATCACCTATAGGCATTAAAAGGCTAAATCTGTGAATGCGAGTTTGAAAGTGTTCTATTTGTTTGATTTTGGTCATATTTGGTTTTTTCGTTCACTTTTGGGCTGTAGTTGATGCACGAAGTGTCAAAAGAACAAATTTTTGCTTTTACATATTTTAACGGGCAAAAAACCAATA
>JAAUXT010093441.1_pt1 | contig 26562 bp, 33 predicted proteins | sample 7278171 | NCBI WGS metagenome assembly JAAUXT01 (sample SAMN14350112, study PRJNA611818) | marine sediment metagenome | isolation source: surface marine sediment (1.8m) | place: French Polynesia: Moorea | collected 2018-08
CCCCCCCCCCAACCCCTCAAGTGAATTGACGTGTCAAATGGACAAATATTGTGCACGTGCAGCCAACATTTTCAGCAGGCAATGTACCGGAGTATAGTGGGCACATGAACATCTGAGTCTGCTTTCCTTTCCCAAGCTTGTGGCAAGAATGAACGAAAAATGTCAAGTTTTTGCTTTTGTTCCAGTTGATGTGTCACGGCAAAGGAGTTTTGTCTGCTAAATGATTCTCATTTGAAATCTTTGTGACTTCAGGGCCGAACCGCGACCCTGGTCCTGGTTCCCTTTCGAGTGTTCACTGCCACATGTATAACGAGTGAACTGTGCCTGCGATCTGTGTGACATGAGCCAAGGTCCGAGAAAGGTGCGTCGCAATCGGCGGCTCACTCACACTGATGGACAACGAGGCTGTGGCTGCCAGGCACGATTACCCTGCACTTTACGAGCATGTGAGCGCAGCGCAGGGTCAGGGCCGAGCTACAGAATGCAAGGGGGCCTTTCCCGACCACCGATTTGCCCCAAATATTGTGCTCCTGCTTCATTTGAAGACAACTGGCTTCAAATGGGCCAAAATTTGTTGGTTCTGCTGGGGTTGTCCCTCCACAGAAACCAGAATGATTTCTGAGCTAAACCTGGGGTTTCCACCAGATTTGCTTGAGTTCTTTGTGCCTTGTTTCAAATACACCATAGCAAACTATCCATGCAGCCTTTTCGTCTTCCTGTGAAGACAAAAAATCATCCAAGGTGGAACTCACGGAACCTCGACGATCTGCAGTACCCGTGGCCGGAAGTGAGAGGCTCAGGCTCTTCATCGTTTCCGGAAACTTTCAGAGCCCGTGCTTCTGGATCATCCACATCCATCTTGAGGCAATTTTGGCCTCGATGGTGAAATTTGCCCCGTGTGGGATGCTGGGCTCTGATTGCGCAGCCTCAGATAAGCCGAGTATCCTTCGTGCTCGTGATTAGTACTGCAGGTAATCAACACATGTCTGCCTACACGACGCACAGGGGGGGGGCACAGTTTGGCAAGTGGATTGGGACAGACGAGATGAGGAAATAGCGGTCTCTTAAGATCTTGTAGACTTGTGGTTCTTTTGCGGTCTCTTGGGACCATTTTGCCAGATTCAGCCTTCAGTATTGTGTTTGCCGGTGCAGCAAATGAGGATTTGTCTTTTTGCAGGGAGAGAGGCTCAGGGACACGTTCATCCCCGTTGTGAAGTCATGCGCACGTGCTGTGATGAAACTTATTCCATCATTTAGATTTAGACTGATTGCAAGTCAAAAAGCAAAGCTGGTTCGATCGAGCCTTTGTTTATGGTGCACGAATATGCACGAGAAATTCCGTGCGAGAAATTCTGCAGACTCTGCAACGTATACATGCGACCTCGGGCGTGCAGGTTTGCCAGGCCCGGGGCGAGGAAGCCAGCACCCTGCAGGATTCCCTCGCTGCAGGTGTTTTCAAATACTCGCACGTGCAGACTTTTCCCCTTTGCATGGTCCACGAATTTGTCGAAAATGCTTGTCCAAGTCTCACCTGATGCAATGGTTTGGTTTCGGATGCAGAATCACGAGGTGCTGATTCAAATTGATTGAGGACAGATTTTCGTCTGAATTTTGAGACCTGAGTGCAACTATCGGGAACTATGGATGCGCCCAAAATGCCTCCATGGAACTTCAATACACTTCCTGTGCCCACTCGGCAGAGTGGAGAAGTCATCAGCAGGGATTTCAGTCAAAGTAAAGGCCAAGAGAGCAGCAAATTTGCCGTTGTAAACGAGCCAATCCTGTTTTGATTTCCGGTTTGATGCTTGTGGACACAAGACCTCACACTGCAGGCGAAGTGAAGTGAATGGAGAGGAGAGCTGGTTCTTTGTCAGCTCGTGTCTCTGGTTGATCCAGGGGTTGGATGTGAACTCGCCCGATCCAGGAGAAAAGTCAGTTTCCGCTTTGGACTTCGATGCTGGGTCTGCTGAACAAAGTGTGTCGTCGCTTGCAACGCGTTCAGGGAGCAGCCACCCTTGCGCGCCAATTATTCTCAATTATTCAAGGTGGAGTTTGGGCCCTTCAAGGTTGGACCCAAACAAGACAAGGTCAGGGCTGCTTGTCATACCCTGGATCTGCTGAATGACTTGTGCACACACAGATTTTTTAAACCACTGGAAACAAATTCAGTGCTTAGTGTATCGGTGCCCCAGATCACCACATTTGCACTGAATGTGCTCCCAGGGCCAATGAAAAGTAACCAAATGGTGTCTGTGTCACCGATCTGGCAATTGGGGCACGTCGAAAAAGGGCCGGACCCGTTTGCTGAATCTCCGTACTTGCTGAGATGAACACGGACCGCACGTGCGACGCCTCATCTCCGCGCTACGCTCAGCAGCCAGAGAGGACGTAATGCGTCAATTTGTTCCCAATCGGGTTGCTTTCTTCTTGTTAAACCAAATGCCTAACTGAAGATGTACTGAAGTGCAATTGACAAGATTATGGGCAAGTGAGGAGACGTCAGGCAATGGGCTCATTTGGTGTTTCACCATGCAGTACAGACCCCTCTTGGTTCCCAGAGAATTCTTGCAGCGTGTGAGCCTCGAAACTGAGAGTGGCGAGTTGTCAGGACTCCGATGTACTGTTCCGCTCTGCGTACCCTCTGCCAGACCCACGCACGAATCGGGACGGTGTGGCGAGAGCGAACCAACTTTGATTCCGTTTCCCGAGAGGAAGGATTCAAGCTCAAGTTCAATTTCCAACAAGTTGCAAAACACATTGCCTGGCGACTGTCGAGTTGGGGATGAGGTATAGGCGACCTGCTTGGGTTCTAAACAGGTGCGTGAATTCCTGAACGACTTTGAGACATGGATCACTCCGTATCAGCCTTTTCCGCGTTGCGGCGCTCACCGAAGCTTCAGCGTACGAGTTGCTCTACCTGTAGCTGCTTCGAAGCATCTAATTTCGTAGCTTATTACGTTCTGCATTCGTGGGCCCTGAAGCGTCAAAAATTACGTGGGTAGATACTGATGTGATTTGTTTGGAACCGCTTTCCGAGACTCGTTTCTCACGCGAATGGGTGCTGCTCGGTTCGAAGCTTCGTTTGCGCCAGCTACGCTGGTTTGAGTTGGAACTGTGTATACCCTCTGGTAGACCCAGGCTCTGCATGGGTAGGAGTCCCTGGCCCAGCATTGTTGAACTTGGTTTCTTTTTTTCCGCAGTCTGCAGGCGCCAGTCCCTGCGTGATGAAAACAAAATTACTCGTGAAAACGAAAGACAAACCGGAAGAGCATTGTTTCTCTCACGGCATGGAAAACGTGAGGTTTCATAATCCAAGAATAATTTAAAATAAGTTGAATCAAAAACTTTCATTTCAGCCTGGAGGCAGATCCAGGGAGTGCAAAAAGACACCAGGCATTTGGCAAACTTGTGTCGTGTCGTTTTGCAAGTAAGAATACAACATGAGATCGCCTTGGAGATGGGAGCGCCGTCGAACAAAACCATTGTTTGGTGGGGTCAAGGGTGCAACCCGCCAGATTCCGCTGGGCCCAAAGGAGAAAAAAGAAGGGTTGAAAGGGCCCAATTTTAACTTTGAAACTTTCTTGTTTGAATTCTATCCTGAGCAAGGGAGGGGTGTTCAGGTCCAGGTCCCTCTGGTTCCGCCTGTGAGATCTTTTGTGCAAACAGGAACAAGAATTCGTTTGGTGGTGATGACAAGAATTCAGTCAGGTTTATTAACTTTGCCGATCAAGCGTAGTCCTTTGCAGGTGAAGAGGCCATTTCCGCTCACTTCCGACAAGGCAGCGTTTGCATTCTGCTGGTGTCACCCAACGAAGGATTTGGTAAAGCCTGAAGGGTGGAGCCAAGGGATTCTCTGGCCTTCTGCAATTTCAACAAGAACGCATCTCAATTGGAGCAGTGAAGTGGTTGTTGTGGGGAATGATTACAGTCCAGAATAACATTCACTTTGTGATGTTCAGCTCTGTGTGTGTCATTTTCTCCTTTCCCTGAAATCAGCGCATGCCGATTTTGTGTCTTTTGGGCAGGGAACCTGCTGACAGCAAGCTCTGTGCAGAACATTTGCATCAACTTCTCAACGAACAAACTCATGCATGCATGTCGTGTTTGGGTTTGGGTGGAGCTTGCAGGGACCGGTGAATTGGATGAGAGGGAGTAGATTTCAATTTCAACCACAGCCGAGCATCAAAAAGCACCCATGCGTGCGGAGTACGAAGTTGCTGAGTTTCATAAAATTCTTCGGATTCCCCCTCCCATCGTGCCCAGGAGAACCTCATGAAAGAGGAATGAATGTGTCGTGTCTCGCCGCGGAACTGCAGCAGAACTGCAGCTCCATCAGCCGGCTCTTCCGCGTGCCTTGCGTCACCTCACGTGCGTGCGACAAACACAGAAAGTCACGAGTCGATCTCCGTGGGCTTGCACACTTGCTCACAAACAAATTCTCACGGCTGAAGAAGTGCAGAAGTGTTGATCTGAGCTTTTCAAAAAGACAAAAGGTGGTGAATAGGAGGCACGTACTTGTTTGAACATGCAGTTTGAACATTGAAACCGCGGACCGTGCCTGGTCTCCTCAAATGTGGTTCATAGAGCATCCTCTGATGCTTTGACTCACAGCAACATTGACTCGAACAAATCATGATCAATGCAAAAGTGACCGCACCTGCAGGGCGACTGCGACAAAACAGTGACCGAGCGCAGTCTGTGGGGGGAAAAGTCTTTGATCAGCGTCACGTTGGGGACCCCTGAATGTGGACCCTGAGAATCCTTCTCTGTTTGACCTTCTGCCGTTCCGTCGGTTCATTGCTGGGAAACGCCACATCAACAAAGTGCAGTCAGATCTGTTTCCAGAATACGAAACATTGACACGACTCACAACGTGCACAAAATGTCCAGGTTCCTGAACTCCGTCACGGACCGACCTGATTTGCCAGTGCAATCAATGGCTGTTCCATTACGCTGTCCGCACCAAACGACGTTAGCGCGAGGAGCGCGACTCGATTGTTCCGGCGCCGCTGGAGCCTCGGGGCGCGCAGCAGCGCCGGGGTCTCCTGGGAAGGTGCGATACTCCAGGTTTGGGAAGCTGAGTCTGTCTCCTTCAGCAGATCCAGCAGATGGAGGGTTGTGGGGCCAACCCAGTCACGACCAATGCCCACGCACTCCAACGTCGAAAAAGAAACTGTGCGTTGCTTGAGGAGCACAACAAAAAGCCTGTGCTTTTCTGAGCATTTTGGGGTGAGAAGAAGGCTCACCCAGTGCTCTTCAGAAAATAACCAGTTGTTGTCTTCCATTCAATCAAAAAGGTAGATCTATTACGGGGAGATAAGAACGGCGGTCGCAAGGAAGGCATTGTTGTGCCAATGGTGTGAACCTGGGCAGCCTTTCCTTCGTCCTGTCCTTGAACAATCGTGGACAGTGGTTATTTCCGTGATTTCTCGAAGCGGCTTAGAAAGCTTTCTTCGTGAATGAAAAGGCTTTGTGACCTGGAGTCAGAGGCAATTAGCCAAATACGTTCTTCCTCAGGGGCAGAACCCTGCTTTAGGAGTCTGCAAAAGTGCTTGAAAAGTTTGGTTTGTGCAAAATCCTTCTTTTGTGCACGTCTTTTACACCTGAGCGGGTGAACATTTTTTGTGGAACCAGAGGGACAGGGCTCCAAGACCCTGCAACTCGCACTGTTTGGGATTCGGTGAACCAAGGGACTCCGAAGCTGTCGATAGCTGAGGTAGTGTTCGCGCCGAACTGAATGAATTGGACGTGTGTTCTCACTCCTATCAAAGCATCCACCGAGGTCCAGGCAGACTCTTGAGGACAAGCTATGACAAAAACAGAGACAGCCTCAGCACGCACACAAAGTTGCAAAAATTGCATTTTGAAGTCTTTCTTTTTTTGTAATTAACGACCGCGCTGCCACACGCAGAAAATAGTTTGAGTCTTCGTTCGCCCTTCCCGACGCGCATACCAAAACTGAAAAACTGTTTTCATTTTGATTTTATCGGTCTGATGCTGATTTGTTTTTCCTCACTTAACATTCTGAAAGGGGCCCCCGTGATACACCTGTCTGATTATTTGCCAGCTCTAAATTAGGCTTGTTTCAGTTCTTTTGTCAGCAAGGACAACAGAAAAGCCCTCTGTCCCCCCCATACGTGTGAAGACTGCATTGAGCTTTGCGGAGAAGGTTTTCCTTTGTGTGAGGATTCGCTGTGTTGGGAGGACTGACCTACGGATTTGGAATCTGATCTCAAGAGGGTACAAGGCCTCAGTTTTGAAATGTTGGCACCAGCTGGAATTGACGGAGTCTGAAAACAAGTTTGAGTGAGCAAATTTGTAACGCCAAACTCTGAGTCGAGGGGGACCCCAGCTTTGAAACACTTGTGAAAAACGCGAGGGAAACTTTGCCTGAAGACGGAAAACAAGGAGGATGAAAGAATCTCTGACACTTGCCCTGGAATCGCGCCTGTGCATTGAACTTTCGATCAGCCACACTTACCGGTAGCTGCATGCATCGTTTCCTGGAGAGAAGAAATCGTATTGTGCCACACCGGGGCGGAAGAAAATCAGTCGATACTGTGGGTCCGATCAAGGATTTGAACATTCTCCCCGGGGGGGGAGTCAATGCCAGGTTTGGGCCAATTGCGTCGCAGCAACTTTGCAAATGTACGTAGTTCCAAGCTTCTGGGCCTGCAGGGCCTCATTGAATTTGGTTGTGGTCAAAAGGCACGTTTTACTCCCTCTGAATCTGCTCATGCAAGAAAACCAGTAACTTTCCAACAACGCATTACACAACACAACCGGTACACCCTTGTGCACGGGCCAGTGTCTTCACGTTACACGCATGAATAACGTTTCCCGTTCAGACAAAAGCCCTTTGAGAAGTTGCTCAGGTGTGAGACAATTCTTCCAAAGTGAACTGAGAGCAGAGTAGGATTTGTCATTGGAACGTCGAACTCCAAAGATGAAACTTGCATCGTCTGGATTTCTATTTATACTTTTGGTACTTTTCTGTTGTCTGGAGCATGGTGAGTACCTTCAGTTCAACAGTCCACCACAAAATAATTTCAAAATTGAACCAAGCACTTTTTATGAAACCTACCGTTGCACTTTCAGTTGTTTGTGGTCACGGTCATTTCTTTGACAAATTACCATTTGGAAGTGGGCATTCAGGGCAGATCTGGGAAGAATCTGTGGCCAAGTCTATGTCTCATTGTTCCTTGAAGTCAGATCTTGTTCTGATTTGAATGATTGTGTTTTGAAGACTTTTGTCGTTCCGTGAAAGTCTTGGTTTCCGCCTTGCCTTGTTCTTTCCTTGCAGATGTCAGGAGGATATCAAGTGCAAAGCATTCATTTATGAATCGACCAAAACTGTCAACTGCCTTGTCCTGTATTTTGGCGGAACAACCACTTTCACATCAACGACGACAACACTCATCTTCAAAAAGAAAGGTCCCAATACAATTGCAGCGCTTTCGTAACCATGGCATTCCACAAGGTGTCACATAGCGTCTCCAAAGAACAACTGTTACAAAAACAACCTCATCCGTGCTTCAAACACCTCGATAATCACTTGAAACTGACTGGTCATTTCGAATTCTGTGTTCCACAAGATTTCAGTTTTGTTCTGTTTCTTACAGCTGAACCAAAATGTGAGACAGTGATTGATTTCGATTCTGTTCTACCCAAGAACAGCTCTCGCAATTTCTTCAAATATGCACAGGGATATGTGAGTGTGAACAGTTTGCTTTCCCTGGTGACACAACTGGAAATACGTAATCTTGAAAAGAACAGAGCAATTCATGTACCTCACTGTTTCAGAAAAATCGAGGAGCACATTTCAACAGAACTGCAAAATCTCAAATTGAAGTGGAGACTGGAAACCTTGACCCTTGTCTGCTGACCTCAAATTGTCCTTTTGGAGGATTTGCTTTGGCTTTCTGGATAAAACTTTCAGATTCAGTGCAGGGAAGTGTTTTGACCACTGAAAAGGGAATCTCAGAAGGAACTATGATCCACATTGATGGGTCTGGAAAGTTTGTTTATGACGTAAAATTGAAAGGTAGTGGGATGAACACGTTCTCAGGTTTCTCGTGGAATGCAGATTTTAAGATAGGCTCCTGGTTGCACATAACATTCGTTTTTCACTCTGATCTGGAGCTTGTGAAAGTCTACCATGATGGCTCTGAAGCTGCGATGAATTATTTCGCTCCCCAAAGTCTCTCTGTGGAGGACACTGAAGGCAGAATGATTCTGGGCAGGAAATCTGTTGACGTCAATGACAACGAGGAACCCAGAAACATGATTTTGGATGAAATTATCTTCTGCAACAAACCTCTTAACCAGAATGAAATTCCAGGTGTTATGTGAGCCAAGTGATTTCCTCATTTCTCTTGGTTCTTATGTTGTTGCATGGTCCTTGTGTTAATTGCTGCAAGCGTGAAGGCAAAGTTCACAAGAAATGTGGTCCCACTCTGAAAAGCAATTCGAACCAAGTTCAACAAGTGGTCATCAATTACTGCGGCGTTTCTCGTTGACGTCTCGTACACTCGTATACACGGAGAGAACAGATGAGCGAAGTGTCCACGAAAACTTCTGTTTTTTTCATCGTCTTCAGACGAAAAAGGAAACCATCTTGAGCCTGCGCGCACTTTTGAGAGGGTTGCGGGGTCAGTGGGTCCTTGGTCTCTGGACCCTGAGATCCGTCTGAAGTGGTGAGAGTGCACTGGGATGTTCATATTCCGATGGTCGGGAGCCACAAGGGTTTTGTGTTTGACAGGGAATGAGCCCTCGGCTGCGTGACATGGTGACACGCGCGTTCTGCTGAATGTGGCTGATACATTTTTCACGCAGAGGTCTCAGGTCCAAAGCGGGAAAATGTGTTAACAGTTCCCACGGCAACACAAGGAATGAAAAGAAGGTACAACGGGTTCCGGGTCACATGATCCCAAAGGAAATCACAGGGATTGGTCCAGGCACGGGCCACTCAGAGCACGTCCGAGAGTCTTTTGTGCTGGTCATTCTGGCAACGCGCCTCTTTCAGGAGCATTTCTCCGCCGAAATTAGTCAGTTCAAGTCGCGGTGAGTTATGTTCCGAGTGACGTGACCTGATTTCTGTTGCATGTGTCGCTCCTCATGAAGGAAAAAACGCAGACCGTTGCCTTGTGTTCCGAACAAAAGCGAACCCCACCTCCCGCCATGTCAGACGGTTGAGCGCACTGTTATTCCAACACTTGCTTCCCTTCCTGCTTCCCGTGGCACTGAAACAACTTTTGGTGCACTGCATGAGACCGTGAAGTCAAGTGGTATTCACCCTGTGCATGTCCATGTGTGAGAAGATGTTACATGCAAGTGGCGAGTTGCAGCTGGGCACTCGAAATTTGTCCATTTTCACTTTTTGTTTCTGTGAGCATCCAAAGAAAAACATGGATTGCAGCTGATCCAGGTTGCAGAGGCCCAGGCCCACCGTCGGCACAAAAGTTACAAGGGTTCGATCCACCGTTGCAATGCTTCCAGACACACAGGTTTCTCTTTTTCCAATTTTTTCTGCTGAGATTCATGATGATGTTCTGAGGAAGATTCGCACAAATTGAATTGCTTTCTGTCTTTATGTCTTGTGTCAGAAAGCATTGTTGCGCGCTGTTGCCTACTGGATGCGCCATACGTTGCGGCCTTCTGTTTTCGTCAATGTTCGTTCGCACCGTCTCCTGTTTGACGAAGCAGCGCCCACTCACCTGCACAAGCAGGTCTGAATTTTGGTTAGAGAATTTAACACATTGTCATGGAGGGTGGCTCGGTTTTTGTGCAGTCGGCGGGGAGTTGGGCCCCTTGCAACAAGTCTGCCCTGGGAAGTCGCACCTGATGTGAAGCAGGCCCAAGAGTACCTCATAAGAACTTCCACACAAAGGGTGCTCTGGCACAAAGCTGGTGTGAATCGTGCGGGTGAAGCTGTGCGGCGCGACGCGGCTCCGTTGTCAGCGCGTGAGCGGGGACACCGCGCAGGATCCCGAGCTGCATCAACCACGCTCACTTCCGCAACGCGCGATTCAAGGAGAGGAAGTTTGAAGCCAGGACTGAGCGAGTTCCTCAAAGCGCAAACATTTGTCTGTTGGGAAGGAGCTTCCTGGAGATTTAGACCCATTTCCTGTGAAACATCTGACGCAGGGAACTTAGTGATTTGTGAGCAGGAGGGAAACTTTGGAGAGCATCTCCTGTTGGGAATTACACTGCAGAAGATTTTACTTCTTGTGAACCAGATCTGACAGAATTTAGTTTTTCTCATCAGAGATGGAATATTGAAAAGCAACTGGGGCTGCGTAGAGCAGAAAATGTGGAGCTCACTTGGATGCTGTCGAAGTCTTTGAGGTAAGTTCAGAGCACCTCTGAATGACTGCAGAAAACTCGTGCACTGTGAGTCGTGCAGGATGTGCTCCGCTGGGAGACTCAACCAAATGTGGACCATGCCACGCCCATTGGCTTCAAACCAGCGACAAAAAGGGGTGACAACTCTTCCATGAACAGAATGTTTTCCAATTTTTTGTTTGTTTGAATCAGGTGGCACTTCCAAGAACAGATTTTGGCTGAACTCAGCTGGAATTAACAGAGTTTGAAATTGCCAGAGACGATTGAGGACATGCGAATCTGGAGGAAACAATTAAATCATCCGAGCGTCGATCATTTCATGTGTGCAGATCTGAGACTTCTTGCTTCAAAAGGAACTTGAATATGAGACACGTCTTTGTTCTGCTCGGGTCAACGTTTCTGCCGTATCCCGTATATATACAAAGTCTGAGTGAGTCTGAGCAATCAAAGAGTTTCAGAAGAACCATCAGTCCTATGCACTGTACACGGGGGAACACCACAACTTCCCTTTCGTGCCTCGCAGACCAGGTTCTGGAAGGCAAAAGCGCACTTTGCATGCACAAGCTCAGGCTGTCATGAACGGAAGGGTTTATTTCTGACATGTTCATCCAGGTACAAAAAGTTTGATTGCATCCTCGAAACAACGAAAACACGTCACTTTGCTGATTACATTTGAGAGAGCCAAAAAAAATCCTCTTGAAACAACATGAAAAACGCACTAATTTTGCTTTCGGCTGCGAAATCAGATTTGCTCAGAAGTCTGGTCCACATTTGGAACTGACTGCTCAGCAGACAAGAGACAAGAAGGGAACTTGTCGTATCTCCTTCGCACTGTTGAAGGGGTTTGCCGGTCTCACAGAAAAAGTTACCTTGGTTCATTCAATTTGCATGTCTACCGTACAAATGGCATTGAAGGAGCGGGCCAGAATGCGAAGTCCCCGCGCTTTATTCCGCCAGTGTGCACGGCCCCATCGTCCCATAGCACCTGACAGTTTTGAAGGAATGAGCTGACGGAAGCACTTCCCAAACTCTTCAATTCTCTGTTTCTCCAAAATCAAAACACGGTAGAACCGTGCATAGTTCACTCGAGGCCCAAGGATCTGATTTCATTCACAGACGAGTTCAACCAATTGACTTTGGAGTGACGAAAAACACAGTGTGTGTGTGTGTGTGTGTGTATGCGTGTGGCTTATTCCTGCATGTTGTTGGAAAGTTATCAAATCTGCATCGGCCAAGGCTGCATGGCACGATGGCACGAGGTTTCCTCAGGGTTTTCTATCCCGAGTCCGACCAGACGTGTCGTGTATGGATCAAGCATGGATTGAGATGCGCAAATCGTCAATGTGTCTGTGTTCTGTTTCTTCCTGGGCCATCAGGACTGCAGAGTGGGGCATCGTCTGTCCTTCGCAAAGCAGATTCCGTTTCTGATTGTCTATGAGCAAGGGCGGACCGCGGACCGCCCACTTGGAAAAATTAATATTGTTGCATGGAACAGGAAACAAACTGCACCTGCATCGCAAAAATTAGGGGCAAACAAAACTTTGCTTGATGTTGGCGGACGGGTCTCAGGTTTTGTGTGTTCTTTTGTGTTTTGTGAGAGCTGTGTCACACGGATGTGCGACAGTGAAGGTGCGCGATGCCGTCCCCATGGGTTCTGCCAAACTGCACAGCACACTCAGAGGGATTTTGACACTGTGAAACGGGCAAATTGGGCCTCCCACCACATCACAGAAAAGTAATCAAATCTCCGAAGCTTCTTTCTGAACCAAAAGTTGGCAGTCACGTTTGTAAACTTCGAGATTGAAATGTCACTCAGCATTTTGTGCTTCTTCGAGCAAAGGCTTTGAGAATCACCACAATGTTCAGCCCACAGTGCGTACGATTTCTCATTTCCACAACTGCAAGATCAAGCGAACAACAAGCAGAAAGAAGAGGCAGAACGAAAAAAAACCCGTCTGTTGAAATTTTGTTTTGAGAACGTGCTTTATCTTCCTTCACTGCTCATCCGTTAGCAGGGGAAAATACCAAGCTTTTTCTGCACAAAAAACAACCTGGTTTCGCACAGCGAGAACGATAGAAAGTAAATGTTGCGAGACGGCCTTGTTGGTGGGTTGCTCAACTCTATTCTGTTTATTGCTCATATTTTTTTGCGAACGGAAATTGCGGCAGTGTACGTCATACTTCCAAACGTGTGCAGCTGCGCACAACAGGATGGCGAGCGGTACATCAAACGCGATCACGGAACCTGTACAGAGTCGCCCGCTTCGGGACAGCAAACAAAACCCGATGTTGCTCAAAGACGCATTGGATGCGCTGACTGCAGTTGAGTGACCTGCAGTTGGGTGACTGTACGCACAGTTCCTTGAGCACTTGCGCAGCACTTTGAGTCAAGCGGCTACCTTTCTTTTGATTTGACCATGTGGCTCTCAAAATTGATCTTACAGGTCAAGTGGAATGGTCGAAATGCCACACAAAGACACAGACAAGCACAAAAGACACACACATTCACAACACACAGAGACTCTCACACACAATCCACTTGCTTTTTTTTGCATTAAATTTTGGAAGGGGAGCCAAACCCTGCCACCACTTGTGCTTGCATGTGTCTTCTAATTGCAAACTTGGCCCCTGAGCCCTGCCAGGCACTCCAAGAACTTTCTCAAAAAGCAGAAGACATTTGTTTCCATATCCACGGACATACACAACTTTTTTGCAAGCTCCTTTTTCTCTTTGCGGTCATCAGTGGTATGTTTTTATACAAATAATTTTCTCCATTTCACTGTTGGAAAATGGCAGAAACTCTTGGTGCTGTCCCTAATGTCTTTGATCTGACTGTGGAGCGCGAGGGAAAACCACCGGTACCCAACAGGCCCTCAGCACACACACGAGTCACAGAGCTCTGAGATTCTCAATGGATGGGTTGTTATGCTGTGATCCCCCTGCTGACAACGCGTGCAATTCAAAAACTTTCATTAATTGATGGAAACTGCATTGTTTTGCTGTCAAATTGCTCTGACATGGTGCGACGAAAGCTGAAAGAGCGACACATTTTGCACCAAGCACACTCTCTCAAAAGTTGTTCTGACAACATCCTTATTCACAGTTTGCCAGTGAAAGCATGTGCAGAAAGGTTGACTTTTGCAAACCTCCTTGAAGACGGGGACGGGGAAGGAAGCAAGTCTGGTCTTGTTCAGGGTCCTCAGTTTGGGTTTCCGTGAGTCCAGGAGGACGAGAGAGAGAGAGAGAGAGAGAGAGAGAGAGAAACATTCCGGGATATGACCCTGGCAAGGGGTCCAACCGGACGTACAAAATGGGGATTAGCACAGTAGCAGACGTAAACTCAATAAAGGCAGGTACGGCCTCACCAAAGCTAGTGAGGTGTTTCAATTCCACTGCAGCGAAAGACGCAATCGCAATGTTAGATCTATAGCAATCTGACACTGCAGACAGAGGCAGAAACTTACAATAGAACGTGATGGAAAATGCAATGAAAAATTTACAAGTGCACATGCTATTTGATATTTGTATTGAAATCTATTCATATATTTGTTGTAATTGACCCGTGAAAGACGACAGTGGATCCAGCTGCCGAGATGCCACGCAAATGCTGATTTGCGAAACACACGGGTTATTGGAGTCAGCTCAACCAACTCGAGTCCCAAAATGGGTGCGAATCAATTGGCTCAGATTGGAATTTCGGATGGAAGTCTAATTTCGTTGTGTCACTGAGTCCAGGCGAGGTTCAAGGCAGGCGGGGACGGACTCAAACTTGTGATTGTGGACGTTTAGCAAGTGTGTGCGAGTTTGTTATGCCTCCTCTATGAAACATTTGGTCAGGTTCCAAGTGCCCATGTTCCTTGTCCGTTGACCCTGAAATGTTGGTTTATGTGTTACCTGTAGGGGAACTTCATCGGAGGTCTGGACGTGCTTCTTTGACCTCCCTGTCGCATTTCAAGGGAAAAAGCGAAAGACAGACCAGAAGAGAAGTCTCTTTGCTGTTCGTCAGTTGTCCCACCTCTTCCCACTCCAAAAGAGCTCACCCAAACAAGCTCTTTACTCAGCAGAGGCAGCTGTCTGCGTCGCATGTCAACTGAAGCCCACGTGAGATCCCGGGTTTTGTCAGGATCAGGACCCATTGGGTCAATTTCAATCAACGCACAAGGGGTAACTTTGTCTGCTGCGCCATGTAAGAGCGCATGAAGACAAGTTTTTGTGGGACAGAGGGTTAAGTCCCTGGGCCCGCGTCTGCACTGGAATCCTCCGCCCTGCACCAAACTGCTGATTGGTACTTGCGCTGAGTACTCGTAACAAAGTTATCTTGTTTTGCAATCAGCTGGACACTGCCTGGGGAGATTCACTTTGTTCCCCAATCAGGTGGACAAGTCCCTGCCAATCTTCCCGTGAGCCTCGGGCAGCTCTCATTCAGCTGCCAGGGGCAGATCCAGGGGCCCTCGATTCCCAAGGGGTGAGACTCAAACAAACCCCGTTCAGGAGTCTTGGGCACAACTCGATCCGCGCATGGCGCACGGTCAACCGTTCCCCCATTTCCTCTCTGATGGAGTGAAAGAGCTATGAACTTGAACGCCTTTTCTGGGCTCCGGCTGACTGAGGCAGGTCGACCCTCCAGCGAGTGTTCAGGAACGGACAAAATGCAAAAACACCAACAGAGTCACAGTTTCTGAAATCTCTTTGGAGTCCTTTACTTATACTGATAATGTTCATTATTGTCCTTGTGCTGTGTTCACCTTGGGGAACCAGTCCAGCTCAACGCTCTTTGCTACAAATTGGACGCATCTCTCCGTCAATTATGCGAAGCTGAGTCACAATCATGAGGCGGGATGGATGGCCGTGAATGCAGCAAATTGGCGCATCAAGTGAGAGGAGCGACGGAGATGTGTTCACACTGACGAGACTGACGAGACTTGCCTCGGCGCACGAAGGTGGAACAACCGGAATCGGAAAACATCAACGGATAATAGCAAATCCTCTTGCAAATATCTCAAATGTGCAAAACAGAAATACTTTCAAAAAAGAAAGTTTTTTTTTGTTTCGAAGTGAAGATTCTTTGGCATGGCTTCGAGAACATGCCCTCCTTCTTTCAAGCTCTCTGGGGTCGCTTTCGTCAGTGACAATGCAGTCCAACAAAAATAATGAACAGTGGAAATAAGCATTCTGGAACTGATATCTACAAGAGATTTGAGTCGAGAAACAGGGAACAAGTCCGCTGAGTAAGCTGAACCATATCGAGTCTGAGGATCTGACGATCGCCGTTGGTGCTCGGAAGAATTTGGTCGACAAGCTGCTCTTAATTTGAACAGATAGATTGACGGATCAGCAGCAAATGGAAAAGGATCAACTGTCTCCGTCCAGAAATGTCACGATCAAATTGCGAAACAAATCGCTTGAGCTCTTGGGCCTGTTTCACATCAGCAGCGTCCTGCGCTGCGTCTCTCCACAAGGCAGTGCGTCGTCATGACCCGTCTTGTGCAGGATGTCTCGTGTGCTGTTCCTTCACCGGCATATCCGTACAAGTCAATGTGTCTCAAGTAAAGACCCACAATGCACTCAGTTGTGCAGGGACCCAACGCTTGATGTACACAATGTGAATCAGGCCTGCGCCTGAGCTTGTGCCTGAGCAGACGGAGCAGTTTCTCTCTGTGTGATCGCCCGTTCCAGTGGTGGGCGTGGCTCCAGGGCTGAATTCAGGACCCATCACAGGACCCCCTAACCTCCGCAGGGCAATCCCAACTTCGAAAAAATCAGCACTTTAATCGATAAATTGAACAGAATGGCGCTCACTTCAAAGGGCAAGTGTTTTCGTTTGGGGCAGGCGACGAAGGGTCGCCATTGTAGCACCAATCCCACTTGGTGCCAACTGAAGATTTCCAACGTGCACGCAATGTGTCTCTTGAAGCTCTCGTGTCGTGCGCATCTCAAGGCCGTAGAGTCCACCGCATCCTGCGGCCCTTCAGATGTGCGAGCCAAGCGCGGGTTCCAAGGCGCCACCAAGTCTTCCTTTGTTAAAGCAGTGTCAGGCTATGTGGGACGAACACTCGGCTGAGACGTCATCCAAATTGACAGTGTGAAGCAGGCTGGACAGGGTGTGTACACGGTGGAACAAGGAAGGTGCGACAGTCAAAGGTGGTCCGACAAGGTTGGACACAGTTGGACAAGGTAAGACAGGGCAAGTGTTGTGGAACAAGGTGGTACGGGGTGGGAAAGGATGGCGCAAAGGTGGGACAGGGTAAGACAAGGTGACATGGCAGGACAGGCGAGTTGCGGCAGGAGTGGCAAGGTGTGAATCCAGTTTTCCAAACATCCGCCCACCATCAGAAGTTGGATTCACTGTGTCATCTCATTTTCAGATATTTCATTCGGATGCCGGGTCACAAATGCACTGGAACTTCGATTTGCGTTGGGTGTACTCCGTTTCGCATATAAAATTTTAGTTTGCAGATCGGTCTGATTGGATTTCAGTCGTGCTGACGTGTCTCAGGTTTGCTCAGCCATTGCTCCAACACCCGAGCCAATAATCCAAAATATCTCACACAGACAGGGGGAAAACATTGACTTTGACAAGTACAGTCTGTGGTTGTGCCACCTTTAATCATTGCTTGAATGTGCAACGTTCAATTTTAGCAGTGCAAATGTAATGTTTACAAATGAATGTGTTCATATTTTTTCTCTTCTGTTTGGGCGACGTGGCTGATTTTACCTTGAAGAGACTGTCAAGAAGAACGAGGGTGAAAAGAGAAAATTGTGAGGATTTGCTTGGTCGCCGTCTGAGCAAGAAGACATGGGTTGTGGACTCCTGGCCAAGGAGTGAAGTTTGTTCTGCGCCAGAGCAAAGTCGACCTTCTTGTACCCTGGCTTGGATCACTGTGTGCATGCATGCGTACTTGCAGTTGCAATGTGTTGGGCTTGTCATCAGTTGTCTGTGTCGACGGATCAAGCTGCACTGCTGAGCGCAAAAAGTTCTTCCAAAGTAAAGTTGCCAAAGTTCAGCTAATTCCGAGATTTGTTCCTTGCTGGTTTCTGAAGGAATGTCTCTGACGCACTGCACCGAACACCTTCCTCTCTGGATGGAGGGCAATGCACAGCATGCAGACAATACTCGTCAGTTCATCACATTCATGCACTCGTCTTTGGCAAAAGGGAGTGTCGCTTGCGTAAATTGGAACTTACTCGTGCACGTGTGTAGAGACAAAATGATACCGTGCTTTCTGTGGAAACGTTTGAAAAGGAGGTTGCTGTGGGAAAATGCGCGTCAAGTGGAATAAAACGAAAACTCTGCAGCAACATCAGATGCAACGGCGGATTCCAGGGACCCGATGGTCCTGCCCTCCCAGACCTCTGTTATTGAAATTCATCGTTTGATTTGTGGCATCAGGGACAATTGTCACTTTTTCGCACGCAATGTTCAAGGTTGGACGCTGTCCCCGCCGAGGTTTGCCCCCGCGCTGACCTCAATCGGGAATCCGCTGGAGGAATGATGACAAATGAAAACTTGGCAGCAATACAAATTGCCTTACCATTTAGGTGTCCGCTTTTCTGCGTGGATTTGTGTCCTGCAACGACCATGGAATCTTGATCCATGACCCGAAATATCAAGCTCAAATGTGATGTGTGGACACTGGGTGTCATGAAGCCTGGGTGGATCCAGAATTTTGTGGCGGGGCAAACCTTTTGGAAAACCCATTCAAACGCTGAAAAAGTTTTGCACAACGGTTGAACTGTCCCTTTTGCACAGGCGGATATAAGAAGTCACTTGGGAGGTGGTCCCTGAGGACTTCCTGAATGCGTGCGTGGGTTGGTATCTTTGGAACAACAACCTCTTGCTCATCAGGTGTCCGCTCATGTTGCCAGCTTTTTCATCCGGGAACGACCAATGGGAACTTGCTCTTCAATCACACGTCTATTGTGCCAACACCGGGTGTGATAAAAACAGCAACAGAGCTGAATGGGCTCCAGATCCATATCAATCTGCGGAACAAGGTCGTGTCGTGTATGATCCTGTCCTTATCACTGTTGTCCAGAGGGACTCGGAAAACATAAAGTTCCAAGGATCAATAGGCCCGAGTCACCTGAACCTGCGCTGTCCGCTCATTTTGCGGATTCATCAGGGTGCTGTCGCTGAGTCGCAGGCTTTGTTGCGTGCCTTTCCCCATTCCGCTTGGAACCTCCCACAGCAGGTCAGATTTGAGTGACGACGGGCCTGCTCCTCCCTGTATCGACCCCAGTTCTGGGCGCAGTACAAAGATCTCCTTTGCTGGATCCGGAAAGCGCTTCGGTTCGCATTAGTCTGGCCTGTCTGATGGATCCACAAACATGTACTGATGAGGAGCAATCAGTGCGATCTTATCTCATGTCTGTGAGCATCTGTTCACCTTTTAGCCACGAGATGTGGAGATTAGTGGGACACAGCCGCCAGGCATCATTATTGACCGAAAAAACGAAACAGACTACTTGCGGAAAAGCTCTCTCCACACGTGAAATGCCAATTTAGTTGAGGAAAGACAATTTTTTTTCCTGGAGTGCCAGGGCCGCTCTGATGTGTCCTTCACTGGATGTTTGTGTGCATGTGTGTGTGTGTGTGTTTGTGTTTGTGTTTGTGTGTGCGTGTGCGTGTGTGTGTGTGTGTGTGTGTGTTTCTGGGTTTAAAAGCACGTTTTGTGTGCAACGCCTCCAAGCCACGTCCATGAACAGAAGAGGCTTGTACTGCAGTACCTGGGGCGCTGAAAGAATCTCCAGGGGACATGTCCACGTTTTGTGCGTTGCACAAAATAGACCTAAAGGCCTTCCTTTTCCCGTGGAGAAAGTGGTTTGTGGACGCGGTCCCTGCAGCGCTACGTGGTTCCTGATGGTCTCGTGTGACACGCAGTTTACGGTCCGAAATTGTCAAGGTGCGCCTGCGGGGCCGTTTGGACGAGAGAGCAGCAGAAAAAAGAGGGCGGGCCTTCAGACAAAGATGGATAGCTCCATGGAGCTCGCGGTGATTTGAGGAAATTATGATTTTAGTTGCTCTGATTTCAGTTGCTCTGATTCCAGTCACTTTTTTTTATCAAAATTCTTGCCATACTACTCAACATCCATAACTTAGGAACTCATTTAGCACAGACCTAATGGAACAAAATTGATACAATGGAACTTTTTGACATTGTTTCACATCAATATCTACATATTAACCAAAAGAACTGCCCAATATCCATTTTTAAATTTTCCATCAAAAATGACTTTTTCCACCCTGCCTTTGACCCTCCTATAAAGCATTAAAAACCTTAAAAATAAAAAAATGAACACTATATCTCAAACCCTCACACAATCTTTTTTCCTTATTTTACCAAAATATTTGTACTTTCTGAGATACAGACCCATTTCTATATTCATACCCCATATTTTCCATACTTTCAAATTTAAACTTTTTGACCTGAAGAACCCTAAAATTTGAACTTCCCAAAATCCTTCCTGGCATATTATCCCCAACTTAAATTGAACCAAAAGAGCCCAAAAGATCCAAAATTGATCTTCATCTTGACCATGAAACAGGTGTACACATACTTTTGGTAGACGCTGCCTGGAGGTGCTTTGATTTCAGTTGCTACCATTTCGGTTGCTTTTTCAAAAAGCACCCTTCAATTGTGCAACCTCCTCAAATCCCCCAAAAGCACCAAAATAGAGGAGCGGATCCAGAATTTGGTCGGAAGTTTGGTTGCAGCTTTGAAAATTAATTTCGCGTTTTGTTTTGAGGAGTTGTTTCTGGAGCGTTTGCCCCCCCCCCAGCTAGTTCCGCATCACTGTCATTTCCGGTTTTCCAAAAGTAGGAACAATCATCGAGGACCTTCCACCCGTAGACTACTCATGATCATGGGGACTCAAGATGAAGGCCATGCAGCAATTGATTGTGGAGGAGTCTCCTGACAGACAACGATCCTTGAGATGCTGATGATAATTATGTGCATGTGGCCAGACCACACAGGGGAAAATTACCAGACTGGTCGGTCTGCATGTCCCACTCAAGCCAAACCAAAACGTCAAAATGCGTACAGTAACTTATTTCAGTCACCAGGTTGTTCATGTACTGTGGACTGTGTGTGCGTGGTGCAACCCACGCTTGTGTGCACGCCCCCGTCTAAAGCCTAAATGGGCTGTTTGTTCTCGTACAACTACTGATGCGTTGGTTGTCTCAGGGCTTTGACGTTTTCAGCTCACTACAACTCAATTTGCGAGCTGAAGGTCAATTGAAGCCTCGGCAGTCAAATTCACTCGGTGTCCAGGAAGGCCAGCGCTCACGGAATCCTGTCAGGCAAAGTCATTTGCGTCTCCATCTACTGCGCCTGAGGTGCTGAATGCATTAGAGAAGGAGACTGGAGCCACTAGTGCGTTACGTTTGTGTACCAGCCAGACACCAACCAGGTTTGGATTCAGGAGGTGAAGCTGGGAGCCCCGCACAACAAGAGCGCGAATGGGATTGAACAGAAAGGGCAGGCTAAGTCTTGTGTAGCACTTTCTCGCACAATTCCCACCAGCCCGCTGTCCACATCTCCAGTGATGATGTGACTGGGCGGTGCGGTATGGCAATTTGCACCGCGCCTTGTCACTAGGCGTGGCCACGGCTGCAGTCGCGAGGTGCTGACCAGGACTTCCAAGTTCAGGCGCGGATCTTGAAGGGGAGGGAGGGGGCCGGGCGCAATTTATGACCTGACATGTTCCAATATATTGGGCGGACACCCTGGGTCCAATGTCTGCACACACCCACATGCACACAAGTTCACACACAGATCTGGAACAACACCATTTGTGTTCCAGGCTGGAGCGACCCCTGACCCTGGACCACCTCGCAACACGAACACTGGGGAACACGTTGTTGTTATTTGGTGCAAGACTTTGGCACAACAGCTTTTCTGACGTTTTCTGTGATCTCAAAGGAAGCTTCTTTCTGAGTTTCGCGACACCACAGTGTGGTTCCATGGGCGGTTGCAAAATCTCTCCGTTTTCCTCTGAGGTGTGACAAACAAATTGGCATCTCTGCCAACTGAGGGCCAAAAGGACTGTCATTTGATGTTTGATGACATGTCAGATTTCTTCTGGCTTTTCACATGGCACACGAAGTCGTTAGTCTGACGATGTATCCTACATGGTGCTTCATGCCCCAAAAAATGTGCGCAGCGACGAAAGTCGAGCGAAACCTCACAAGTGTGAAGGTCGAGAGAGAAGCACCGATCACAGGCAAATCAGATCAAGCAAATCACTCGTGTCAGCCAATCACCTATTTCAAGCCAGAAAATCGGAATCTCACCACGCCAATGCACATTCCACCTGAAGTACCAGACAACGCACAAAGAAACTGCCCCCTCTCAAACATGCAGACTGTTTGATCACCATCGCCAAACAAGCAGGTCAAGCTACAAAAGTCGAGAGTTTCTCCACAAACAGGCTTGTGCAGCAAAACTTTGACAGAAAAGAGGTTGAGAGGGAGTTGGAAAGAAATTGTGTCTTTCATAACTTTGGAATCTGGCTGTGGCGTTGACTGCGTATTCTCTGCTGGTAGAAAGCCTTTGGACTTGTAGACTATATCATATTGCAAACGCCCCAAACTTCTTTGTTCTCTTTGCTTGATTTTCAGCGTGTCAATCTTGGGTCAAGTGGTCAGTTCAGTTTGTCCGTGTCTGACTTTCTGCATCCTTCGATGGTTGATAGTGACAACAAAACTCTACGCGCAGCTTCAACTTTCTCATGGCGTCATTTCTGTTGTAAATTTTCCAAGGCTCAAATTTCCAGAACCAAACTGCAACATTCAGTTTCTTTATTATTTCTGAGGTCACACCGGGGGCTTGGGTCTCCCTGACCCCCCCCCCCCCCTCCAAAAAAAAAACAGCTCTTAATTTGTGTTTGTGTCGTAGGCCTGAGTGGTTTTTCCATTTTCGTTCGTTGAAATTTTGAAAGTTGAAACAACGGCCCTGCTGCCAGAGAAAATCCTCTTTCTGCGTGTTCACGTCATTCGTACAGCACGCACTCTGTCGTCTCGCGGGCAATTAATTGTTTGCCACTGTACGACCGGACCGAGAGCGAATTGCATGTTCAATTTGAGCCACACCTATGTTTTTCTTTGTGCTTTGCCTTTCTCATGGAAGGATTGTCGAGTGGCTCATTCAATTTTAATGTCTTACCTCTGTTTGCCATTCTACGCAACACCCGTCACCACAGACAGGGCTGAAGGGCTGAATTTCCTTCCTCGACTCAATTCATCCCTTGACACCTCACAGTGAGATTAATGATACGAGGCTTAAAGTGATTAGTCCACTCACGCGTTCCAGGTGTTGAAGGATGAAGGTCCAGGATAAAAGCACTTTCAGCCGGAGAGTCCGGAGAGTTCTGCTGCACAGCGGCGTCGAAAGCTGCCTGCGCACTTTTGAGGTTTGACACTTGACGCCGCCCCAGTAATGTGTACTCAACAGAAAGTTTGAGCGAGACTGACTTTGGTCTGTCAGACGCGCACGGACACACGGCGGCGTGTCACTCGTCCGTACCCCGAATGTAGAGGTACCCAGTCAGACGTAGAAAAGCAATTGCGTCAACATACAATGGGCAGTAGCTTTTTGATGGATTCAAGGAGCCTCACATATGAATAATCCGCTTTGGAGTCATTTGGGACTCAAATTTGTCTTCTTCTGTCTGACAATAACTTTTTTGACCTCAAACATCAATGGCGAGGAGATTGCTCAACGCGGACTTGTCTGCCTTGCTTTTGTCTGCTCTGCTGTCCGCTCCCCCGCCCAGCCGATTGCTTCGTTCCTCGGAGCGAACCTGAACGTGTTCGCTTCATTACTCGCGTGTGTTCGTGCTCACGCCCGCTCCACTCTGCTTTCCTTCGCGGAACTCGGCAGGCAGTGAGAAGGAGCGAATCGCTGAGCATCAAAGATTCACAATCACCATCATCTGATCCCCAGATTGGGCAGTTGAGATTCTCGGATTTTCGTGTGCGGAAATGGGACATGGGTATTGAAATTGAAAACGCAGGGTCAATGGGTGGAAAATCCATTCAGCTCATGGAACCTTTCTTTTGATGCCATATTTTCAGAGTTGGAGGCGAACAACATACGAGACGACGTGGGAGGTGCATACGGAGTCGTATTCACGGAAGCCATCCTGAGTGACAGACGACTGGAGGGGACATCCGGGGCATGACAGCGCTGGATCGGGTATCGCGTGAGCCAGATCAGCGTCGCGTCAGGTTCCTGACGCAGAAACAGCTCCAGACTTCAGCTTATTGACACAACCTTGTCAACGGAGCACAGCATTCAGGGACTGTGAATGAGGATTACTCACTCCTATGCAGGATCCCCGGTACAGCTGTCAATGGCCCCCCTGCTGGTGCCTATTTACGCAAACATCTGACTCTCAGATTTCTGAAGACATCCCCGAGGTGTTCGCAAAATGTGTGCTTGCATCTCCCAACGAGTTCACAAATTTAGCAAAATTAGCTCCGCTTCACGTTTGTGAGTGACGCTGTGTTGTATGAAAATTATTGTGACTTGAAAGCAAAATGGAGCACGTGTATCAGAAGTTTTGGCCTCATCACGAGGGATGAAAAAAGTCAAGAAAAAGAGGACTTAATATCCGTGCAACAGAACAGCAAAAACCCAGTCCTTACAGGACCACCACACCCTTCGAAGGGCTCTGTTTTGCAGACAGCTTCTTATTGCCTTCCACAGTGTAGATCTGCGAGACACAAAAAAGTCTCGAGGGCCTTGATTAGGGAAACACATTTGCAGAGAAAGTGGTAGTTATTACGAACTTGGGATTACGCAAGTGATGTGATGACAATCTTGCATGGAGACCCTCCTCCGCGAAAAAAAAAACGAAAGTGAAAACTGGATGCCACAGTGCTCATCACAATTGGGGATTCTGAAGTGCCACACCCATTGGAGAGAAACCAGAGAAAGGAAACTGTCTCGTTCTTTGGGGAACTCCAACAGCTGGAACATTCAATTTGCCACCTGAGAAAGTAGACTTCCGCGATGATGTCTGCAGCAGCACAGCCAGTCGTTAAATCGCACTTGTGCGCCTTAATCAACGGAACATTGTATCTGATGCTGAATGGCATTGCACAGGAGAGGAACCAGGGGCAGAAGCAAGAAGGCTCCCCCGGGGGTGACAAAGGGAGAATTGTTTACACAGCTTCGGGGCTGAATCTGTCCCAGACGCGGTGGGAGGTGGAGGCGGGTGGGTCGGGGCTGCCTCCTCCGCCGGTGCCTGTAGGGGGCGGGACTGAAGGCTCCACCACCTCGCCCCCAGTTGACCTGCCCTACCAAACCGGAAACTGCCCTGCCTGGTGCTCCCTGGACTCCATCGTACGGTATGCTGCTGAAAAGTTGAACAAGACATTCGCTGATACAGTGAGCGGGACCACTGAAGCGAGCCTGGCCTGGAGTGAGGAAGGTTTTCCCAACGGAGCCAGTGGGTCCGGAGACTCCTGGCAGCAACCAGACACAGGTGCTTCAGGTGGAGTGCGGGGCACTGGAGTGACCTCGACGACCCAGCCCAGCAGCAGCCAGCTTGCCTCATTCCTTCTCAACCACGGACACCTGGATCTGCCCCTGGAGGCCGGGTTGGGGGCGACTCTGCCCCCGGTGGGTGGGGGTGGCCCCGCCCTGACATGCCCGCCCCCGCCTCCGCCCACACTACCCGAGGACATGACGTTCACAGAGGAGAAGTTTATGTCGGTGATCGTGTATTGCTGCATCTTCTTCGTCGCGGCCATCGGGAACCTCACCGTCTTCATCACGCTCTTCAGAAACAGGTAAGATCCATTCAGCAAAATCCAGGTTGAGCTTGGGACCAGGTTTGGCTTGTCCTTCATTGGGGATGGAACCCAGTCTGGACAGTGGTGGCCCCTTCCACCGCAACCTTGCATTCACTCTGGCATGCTACCGGTGAGTCGTGTTTGTGTTTCACAAGCTGCAGAGAAAAATACCAGTGTCTGAGAAGCAAAATGCCACAAGAAATCACGATTTGGAGGGCAACAGCAGACACCTAACCCCACCGGTGTTGGAGCACACGCTATGATCGCCAGATGGCGTCAGCACCCGTTTCAAAATTCTTTGGTCCAACCAAAGTCGACATCCTGTTGACCATTGACTTGGAGTTTTGCAACGGAGAATTGTTGCCACAAATTCGAATGCAGGATAATTCGAACTGACATTACTTGGAAAAGGCGCTCGAAACAGGTGGCACCAGGTGTCACACGGAATGAGAAGCCCGTCCTCCGACACAAAAACTGGGTGTGCTGCCGCTTGTGTCTGTGTTTCCCGTTTGCTCCTTTTGGTTTCCCTAGCGGATTCGACTTCCCCAGAGGCAGTTCCAAGAATTGACCGTTTCGCGGCTCAGACTAACACTGAGGAACGCGGGGACGAAACTCAAAAAAGGGTACAAAACCCACTGTCCCGCGAGCAAAGTATGAGTTTCGCATGTTTTTTTTGAGTTTCGTCCCCGCGTTCCTCAGTACTCGTATTGCTCCGAGCCGAAGAAAATGTCAATTGAGAGGAGGGCGACCTCCAGCAAGAGGTCATCAACAAATGGCGAGGAAGAAATACTTGTTTTTGCGCCTGTGGAGCCACCAGGACCCCGTCGAAATGATACCCCTGCTGCCCTCTCTCTCCGGGTCGCTCCCCGTCCCTCCCTCCGTCTTGGTGCGCCCCTCCCTGTCCTGCAGAAGAGTCAGGTGTCATTTCCTTTTGTTCGCGCTCCGCAGACAGGGGACCGTGGCGATGCGAAACGTGTCCTTCTGATGAGTTCGCACACCTTTCCGTTTATTTCAGGAAAATTTGCTTCGTCTGTCTGTGGCTGGAGTGTGTGAAATATTCAGCGCAACTTCTGAGAAAAGTTTCTTTGACAATGGGGTTGTGGTCCAAAAATCGTTGCCAAAGATAGCGATGCGGGCAAAAGACATGTGACAACGACTTTGTAAGTGGTCAGTTCGAGAGAGAACGAAGAACAAAGAAACATTTTCTTTTCCCCAACCAATCTCGTGTAACTCAGGAAGTCGGCGTACAGAAATAACACACCAGTGCAGACCTCTCTATTTGTGGCAACACTTGAAGCCTGGTCGATGTTATATATATTTACCATGACCAACCCCTAAGACTGCCATGGCCTTCCATAGCCACAGCAACAGCCACAGCCAATCATAGCATTACCCTAGATGGAGCCACTATCCTA
>JAAUXT010124829.1_pt1 | contig 26553 bp, 29 predicted proteins | sample 7278171 | NCBI WGS metagenome assembly JAAUXT01 (sample SAMN14350112, study PRJNA611818) | marine sediment metagenome | isolation source: surface marine sediment (1.8m) | place: French Polynesia: Moorea | collected 2018-08
AGTATATTCAGGTTTTGAGATACAAAGGGAGAAATGATAGTTTGGTAGAGTGAAAAAGACTTCTTTTATTGATGAGTTCTAAATTAGCTTTGAAGTTTCAAGCATTTGAGCTGAAATACACTCTTCAGTCATAATAATTCTAAATTTGAGTGATTTTGAGTCATATTGATACCTTTTGAAAATGATTATTTCAGCTTTGTTTGGCTTTGGAAAATAAAAAATAAGTTGAACTTGGGGTGCATCTTATACATGAGTATGTTGAAAATATGCAGTTTGGTCACTCAAAACTTTGGGTGCATCTTATACACGAGTGCGTCTTGTACACGAGACGGTACGGTACTTTAGTCGTGCTCGCGCGACTAAAAACAACAGCTTTTTTGCACACACGGACCAGGGAGCTCGCTCGCTCGCGCAGACAGTTGCACACAAACATGCGAGGTTCAACTTGAGGGTCGAGTACCCTTTTCATGAAAACCCTGAAACCCCCATTTCACAGGACGTTCATCTAAAAGTTGTCAAGTAGCCACAGGAAGACCATCTGTGTGACACGCACCCGGCGACAAAATGCAAGCGCGTTTTAAAAGTCCACAAAAGCGTTCGTGAATCAGTGAAAACCTCGTTGTGACATTCAGGAAAGGCAAGTTAACAAATCTGAAATACGCACATGCCCGAGTCAAAGAGAGGACACACCGAACAACATAAAATATTTGAACTGCCTGGCTCGTCTGACGTTGTTCGAAAAAGTACTTGTAGTGGAAGTAACTTGTTTTCATCCCCCGCATACTCCTTCCGGCTCTCGCCCCTCACACAATGTCTCCTTTTTACAAAATTTCCGCTGGCAATGTTACCACAAAAGTAATTTTTCAACCCCTTCTTTTGAAAAGTTTCCATCACTCAAAACTATCAGATAAGGCTTTGACACGACGAAGATTAACGAGAACACACGTATTCAGCTCGTAAAAATTCGGCCCCGCGAATTTGATGTGTGTCCCAAATGGTCCTTGGCAAAAGACAAAAACGAAATTCCCCAGTGTGACCAGGTTGTGTTGAAGAGACCTGCAGAAAGAGAAATCCAGCTCTTTGGCCTGTGATCTCACTTCATGATTCTGACAACCAGTCGTGAACGACGACTTCCACGAAAGAGAACAGTGAAGGTCCAAATTCTGGACTTGACTCAAAAAGCAAAGCTGTCTCAATCAAATTATGAAAGACCAAACACGGCTTCTTTTTATCTCCGTGCAAACTAAAGGGTTGGATGCAATCGCAGATTGTTTGAACATTTCAGTAATTGATTCTGCCTTCCTGACCCCACAGGGGTGACCTATATCTTTGATTTCACCCAAAATGGTCCATTTGCACTCCATCTGCATAACAATACGAGCAGTGTGAAATTTATGTGGGAACCCTGTGAGCTGAAAGCACATTGCCCATGTACATATAATTTGCATGCGAGTAGCTTCAAGGATGTTGAGAGTCTGGGCCGAACATGGAAGTTTCAGGGGGCATGAGGCAGGTGCAACCGTTGAACCGTGACTCGAAAATGACCTGCAAAACAGGGAGACTCGCACACCCTCTCTCCTTTCCAACACTTTTAAGTTGGCCCTTCCTGTCACCTTCCCAAGAGGCTTTTTTATGATGCACAAACGGGGCGTTGAACAATTTTCGGAGCAAGCATTTTCAAATAACACCATCAGCACATTGGAGAAGCGAACTTTCGACTGGCCCTGACTGGGAGATACGGTGACTTGGATTCTAGAATTTTCTAGCACGCTATTTTTTGAACGCGTCACCTCTGGTTCAACTCATTTATATTTGAACAGCATAGATCTCACACACGAACCTGATACATGGCCATCCTAGGTGGTCCGAGCCAACAAATGAATGCACTGAGCATGGAATCGGGCAGACTCTGAATTGGTATGGCTTCGCGAGTTCACCATGTTCGTCCCGGAAATGAGGTGCGTTTGGTCGAAAAGGCTGCCTGGCTTCTTGCTCGCGTTGTCCCGTCTTCGACAAAAGCAAAAGGAGAAGCTCACCACACTGCAAGAGTTTGAACAAACATCTCCATCGAGCTGTTGTTCTGACGTGTTCGCAGCATTTCGGTTTGGTCATGTAAATCTTCACAGCAATGACAAATATTTGGGTCAAACAAGTCTGAGATCAGTCTGAGGCAGCCAGATTGTCACGAAGCTTATTCTTTCGAATATGTCAGAAGCAAAGCCAAACCCATTCACAGTCTCACACTTTAAGCAAACAGGAAAATCGCCCCATTCGGTGATGTATTGGGTTTCAACGATAACACATCAGAAGATAAGCTGTTGCTCTTGCAATCAATGCAATGCACACAGACAAATATAGAACGTATTTTCCATGTTTCGGCCCCTGGATGGATAAGAGGCTTCATCTTGTGACATTCACTTGGTGAGGCGAACATGCAAACGTGTGTTCAGGCGACTTTCAATCTTCCCCCTGTGAAATCATCGATGCAACAGATTTGGTTTTGCTTTCCGAGTGGTGAGAATTTCTGGTGCCACGATACGTGACACCTTTCATCTTTCCATCCCTGTCATTTCGCCTTGCTGCGGGGCGCAGGCTCGCAGCCGTCTTTTGCGGCACAGTGGGCAGTGGAATCATCTACCCAGTACCACCCAAAACAAGAAGTTTGACGAACATTTTCGGAACTTTTTACAACAGGCCATGCCAAGGAGACAAGTGTGTGTGTGTGTGTGTGTGTGTGTGTGTGTGTGTGTGTGTGTGTGTGTGTGTGTGCTGTCCTCATGGAGTGAAGGGGAGGGGGATTGGGCCAAAACATCTTTTGCTCAGAATTTGATGTTGCTCATCACACTGTCATTCGCCTTGTGCATGGACGAGTATTTTCTGGTTTGCCTCTCCGGGTTTTTTTCGCCACACCACCAAAACGATCGAAATGTGGGGTCGGAATCCGCGCAAACTTGACATGTTTACTCGACTCAAAGCACCTGGCATTTGTACTCGCAACCCGTGGCGCATGCAGATACTGATCGTGTACCAATTTGGATACAGTCAGGTATGGGACCCAAATGGGATGCCACTTCACTCAACGGCAAGCCAATCAATCATCAGATTTTCCCTGGGATGCTGCTCAATCTACAATCACCCTATTGTCCGCACGACTCGACGGGGCTTCATTATCTCCAAACTCTACCAGTCCAATTATTTTCTGTTCGGCGGATTGGGGAAAAGGATGCTGGAAGCGCAATCCCCATTCTATTGCCACGTTCTGACGATCAATTCGCACCCAAAAGTTCGCAAAAAGATTTCAGTTTCTGCACTGCAGGACCCGAAGCACAATACACCAAAAGGTAAGAAAACAGGTCACAAGCAACTGCAACAATAGGGTTCTAAGGTTTGAGAAAACAACTGCCAAGTACGAGAGGGGCGTCTCCGCATGTCTATCGTTTTGCCGATTCTCCTCACAGGAACGACAGTTGGAAGCAAAATCACCCCCACCCCCCGCAGAGCTCTGAAGAAAAACCAATGCAAGCAGCGTTTTAAAAACAGACAACAGACACCCTGAAAGGGAAGAACGTGCGAACAAACCCTTTTCGAGGCACCTCCGCGTTCATGGTCCGTGTGTACCATCAAAATACGTAGCCAGACATATTATTTGAGAAGTATGCACGGTGTAGCAACAGACTATTTCATCTTAATAGATGCAATTTTTAGTTGAATGAGTTCCAAACACGTTGTGCATACTTTACGAGGTTAACTTGTACTACACGGGATGTGTGGACCGAGGTTGAACTCTAAAATTACCGCCAACAGAAAGGCTTTCAGTCTGTCCATGCCGCACCTGGCGTTTGTACACCCGAGGACCCTACACGTACTGATCAACATACTTTCTAAATGGCCAACTTGTCTCCTTCCCAGTTACAGAACGAAATGTCTCAAAACAGTCGAGAATACCAGCGTCTAAGAGCTTTTGCAGAAGACGAAACGAGTTGTTCACTCACCGATAGTGTTGACATCGCTACACCTGCCTTGAAATGTGTTTTCTCCTTATTCGGCAGTGAGTACACCAACACGCCTGGTTTACTAGTGTGTGCATACTCGTATTTACTACCCTTGCTTTGTTGTGCTGACATCAAACAGTCAGTCAGTATTTGAGTTGCCTTTTTTTTATTCACAATTACTCTTCGTAATAAAATATCAAGAGGTCTTCAAAGAGAACCCAGCATTAGCGTCTAGCTATTATACACAATATGTGTATTATAATATTTGCCGAATGATAAAAACTTTCATATTGGGGTAAAAAGTCAGAAAGTCCAAAGACACAATGCTGAACTGTCTCGTTTGTTCCCCGATGTCTTGAAAGGATGTTGTTTACGAGCTGACGCTGACTTATGAAGCGATTTGTCCCACAGAAACACGTTGTCCAATTCCAAGGAAAACCATTTCTGTTTCATGACGGTGTGGTTACAGTGAGGTGAAGAATATCGGAGAAAACACACTACTCATTTTAATTTCACTTTTTAATGGGTTGACAGGTGACATTCAAATCGAAGGCATATCGCTGGCTCACTGCAAGCAGTCTTATCTCCGGACGCTCCTGGTTTGCCCACTGCTTGCTTCAGTACCACCTGCTTTTAAATGAGGAAAGTACAACATCTCTTGAAAGTGATCTGGGCCATGTGGACTGAAAACCTTCAACAAGCAATTACGGAGAAAGATAAGATGGGCGTCCTTTTCGCAGTTGCCAACAGATTGCACAAGTGAAACTGGTACACCTGGCCATGAACACGAACAACTGCAAAAGGACCTCCCCATTTAATAAATCACCATACGCGGCAGTAATTTGAACACAGTGCCATATAAATCTTTTTCATCTTCCGATTTCACCTGTCTGCCCATTCGGTTTGGGCAATTGGTGCACGTACGTAGATCTGGCCACATGCATGCGTTTCGACAACAGCACCTTTCCAATTCGAGTTGGCTTGGGATTTTTCCAGCGATCCCAGCTTGTCTAAATGATGTGTACACACAAACACGACGACTTCAAACGAACCAGACATTCGGACCACGCAGAAAGTCATCTGAGGTCCTGCAGAGATAAAATCGTTCCCCAAAGCGATCTGATCTCAACACGCGAAACGAGCGACAGCCTTGCCAAAATCTTGGACCAATTTCACATTTGATATCACGACTGAGCGGTTGTGGTGAGGTCTCTATCAGTCACCTCCATGTGTTTGTTTGCCAGTCACTGCGGTGATTCGTTACTTCTTGCGACCTTCTGCCTTGTGTGCCGTGTTTTCTCAAAGAACGAACAAGTTTGATCCTCATGATTGGTCCTTCAAATATCAACGACCCACGTCAAAAAAAGTCTCAAAGTAAATTACAACACGAAAAAGAATTTCAATCAACGACACAAGGACAAGATTTTCAGATAAATTCCACCACAAGGACACCATAAATTGCTCACCCTTCGACCACGTAACAATCAGCGAAATTTCACTCACAAGTCCCTTGAATCAAGGATTTTAGCAATCAAGAAGCCCCACCAGAGTTTCACGCCGTCCACAAATCCAAGTTTCCCAGACGGTCAGGAGGGGGTTGTGACAACCATCCACCACCCGAGACGGGAGAACAAAACAGGCTCATTTTCCGTGAAGGCGAGTGCAGAGGACTCACATCCTTCTTTTTTTTGGCCAAATTTGGCAAAAAGGTGAAGAGCTATTTTCTGCGTGTCAAATTGCACATTTTAAGTTCAATTTTTTGAAGGCACACCCAAAAACCAACGCAACATTCTGTCTTGGTGCTGGCAAAGTTCAGATTCATGCGTATCTGCTGGGCAATAAACATCACCAATTTTCCTTCCCTCTTTTATTTTAGGAACTTATCTGACGACACGCCACAGGTTTCGTGTTGATCGTCACAAATCATCGCATAAGGTGCCAGATTACAAAAATCAATTAAGACTGCAAATGTCTCCATTGTGCTCCGTCATAAATTCGTACCTATTTACATTTTATCAGCTTCAGGTACAGATTCTTCTGTCACAGCAAATGAACATGAAACGAATTCAGGTGAAAAAACACTTTTTGCGCACAACTCACCCATGCGCAACGTGCTGGTCCTTGACATGGGTAGAGTCGTTAGAATTCATTGTACTTCGATGAAAGGCTGGGCCTGCACTGTTTGAAAGAGTAAAAGATTTTTTCTATGTACCCTGGGAGGAAAACACCACGCAGAGAGCGAGCAGTTATTCTCCTGGCAATGGTGACTTGATTGTAACCGGTGTATCACAGGCGTACAGTGTTTCCGAGCAGAGTTCCACTGCATACAAAGTGGCTGTCAAAATCGATCCAATGGAGGCTCAACCTCAGTTGACCTTCTTATTCTTATTACTATTTTAGGCGACTTGCCACTGCAACACTTTCCACTGAACCATCAACGTGCGTTCGTACTCCTGCCAACTGAATGAAAAACACTTCCACATTGAAATGCAAATCTTCGAGAAAAAAGTGTTTGCAACTCCGCCATAAAGGGCACAGTTCACTCCTTGAAACCCACGGACGAACAAGTCACGACTATTCCAACCCCGTTTGGAAAACGTCAAACTTGCCACCATAATTCTTTCGTGTGGGCAGCAAGTACCCTCACCATGCTGGGAAAGTGCGGGCAAATGCTCAGCTTCAAATCATCTCACGTAGGTGCCGTGACCCGGAGAAACAAACGCTTGAGAACCTAACGCAGCCTGACGTGGGCAGAAATACCTGTCCCAACATGGCATAGCTGCGTGAAAGCAATAACGACTGAAGAAGGGCCCACTGTCTGGCTTGTAATTCTGATGGTGGGAGTTCTCACACAGCTGATCAATTATTGACAGCGCGGAAATGACACACGTCGAGCACAACGCCGAGCTCCTTCTTTGCTGGCATCAAATCCTGGCGATACGGATCATTCGCCTTCAAATTTCCTCTCCAGTTTGATTGTGCTGTGGAAGATGACGCCAGCTTGTTTCACGGTTCACTTGTTTGTGGAAGTTTGTGAGGTCAGCTGCTCGCAAGTCAAGCGTTACGCGTCGCACATGGTTCGTTCGATGCGATTGTGAAACTGCACTTACGCTGATCACATCCTTTTAATTTTACTACCTCAACTGAGACCAATATGGTCGTAAATCTTGAAAAATGGCAACAGCAACAGCGAGTTGTGCTGGCTTTGACAGCATTATCGTAATTGATATGTCTCGTTAAGGCGTTCGAGGTCAGCTGACAGAACGTCGTCTTCGAGGAGCAGAACCAAAGCTGAACATGTGAAGTGATTCTTCCTGGTGCAATCAGTGACGATGTGATACTTTGCTGTTTCGTCCTAGAACAACCCACGAGGAGTGCCGCTTGGTTGGTCAATTATTTTCCTGGCAATAATGAACAGCTGTGGTGGAAACTCTTCAACAAGAAATTTCCAACCAGTAAAAAGTTGGGTGTTTGAACCCACGCGATCGTGACGGCAATAAAATCTGAAGAGCACCAGCATGATGAAATGGTTTCTCTCAACAAAAATTGAATCACTGATTTTCACGCAAATGCAAGTACACATCGTGTCTGCGGAGTTCCGCCCAGAGCAAATGTGGTATAGATGGTATTATCGTGTCTAAGGAAATGTCCCATATTCCACTTCCGAGTACCGTGCCCAGGATCTACAGCACTTCGGAGACGCGGACCGGGCGCAGAGTAGCCATCTAATGGCCTCGGTGTGGGCGTAATGTGCTAGAAAGAGCCAACCCTTTACAAGTTTATGTACATAATAGATCCAAATACTAACGTTATCAATGTGCAGTATTATTTTGTAAACACATAAACATCAAAGCTCGTGACCTGCTATCTTTTCAATAACTCTCCCAAGTGTGTAACTACGCCTTTGCGATTTTCTCTTCCTCAATCAGCCTGAGACGAGGAGGTTTTAACCCACTTCTGTCACCTGCGCAAATTCCTGGGCAAGTCAACAATGACCATCACACTGATCAAGTTCTGCATGCCAATCACCGTTGCCAATGTTCAGCTCCGCAGCAGTAATCTTACCTTCTAAAAAGCTCTGACTTTTGAGCTGTTTGTGTGTTTCTCTTTCGGACTGCTGCACTGCAATTTGCATCAATAATGTAGAAACTTCACTGTCTTACATCTATTGTGCCACTTGGCAACAATTTTGATTGATCCGACTCCACGGACTGAGAAGCAGGACTGTAATCATCCACCAGTCTGTTTGTTCACGGGAACGAGAGAGAGGAAACCAAACTGAATTCACAGCTAATCGCTGCCAATGGTTGAAAGAAAACATGAGTTTCCGGTTGCGCTGAATATGCTTTGAAAGACCTGAAATTGAACGAACTCCTGTTGATCCACACAACCCAAACGATCTGCGTCGCCGTGTCAGTCCTACAGAGAAAAATGTCGTATTTTCCCAACAAGCCAAAGTCAAAACATCACACGAGTAACTGGGCCGATTTGTGTTGAAGCACACACACACACGTACACACAGACACACACACACACACACACACACACACACACACACACACACACACAGAGCCGTGGCTGTGCACGCTGCAAGCCTCCATCAGGGGGAAACGAAGCTGGCTGATGGAAGGATCAGGGGTGGGCCATCTGGGGACAGTCCCTACACGCATGACTCATTCGCCACTGAAACCGGCAAAAACCATCTCACAAGTAAATTCCATTAAAAGTTCGCATCTGCAGTACTGTTCCAGCCAGGATGACCCGGTCCGATTGGAACAACATCAAGTCGTACATCATCCAGTCATCAATTCAAGACACAATCAATGCTAACCACAATACTGCAGCAAAAGCATTTTTCCTCGATTGAGTCGACGCAGTGCGTGCAGCAATCCTTCAGAGCATTGAACAACAGAGCACTGGAAATCTATGTCGTCAGACACACTGAAAGGCAAAAACTGAACTGAAATACCCACGATACGACATGATGATGAAGGTTGTGTGTTCACAAAAAAACTGTGAATCATGTGCAGACGGGGCACAAATGAGAACGGATGATCTAACCGTGTATCGCCTGTTATGACTTTACACTTAATCACAACTTGATCCATTACTGATCGCCGCACGCAGAAGCTGTTTCTGGGTTTCAAGGTCGTCTTCGTCACCGGTTGGGAAACAGTGGGAGATTCCTTCATGACGGATGAATGGCGGCTCGGCGGATGACTGTATCTCGGTCGGGCCTCCCCGCCCTGAGATCAGCATCGCTCATCATCTATTATTGCGCCAGATCCTTACGTGGAAATGGGAGTCATCGAGTACCAGGTGCCTCGGTGCACATTTGTATGCACTGGTCCAAACTGTGTCGTCTCTCAAGCAGAAACCACCGCCTCCGCTTTACCAATAGACTGTTCTAACACTAAATTACTGTATTCCAATGACGATTTAGGGGCCATAAATGTCGCTGAGCACGGGGAGGCATCCTGTATCCGAGCCCGCTCGGGGAACAGGGATCCCGAGGAAGTGTTGACGAAACGTTTTCACTCAAATGGATGAATTTCAAAGAAACGCGATTTGTTCGTCGGATAATAGCGCTCATAACTCAGGCTTGATAAGATGCAGGGTCAAAAGCTTACGAGTCGAGATGTGTAGGAACTAGCTGTTTATGACTCGTTTCCATATTTTATTCGCTGGCGGAATGAGAGATTTGTCTGCAATCCTTTGGCAGTACGTGTAAGATAAAGGTACGCGCTGACAGTGACATGGGCGCGACACGACACGCGATCGTGCCACTGAAATAGGTGACGTGAGACCCGGTCAAACGAGCCAACATGTGGCGCGCTGGGGCCTGCAAAAAGATTTCTATTGCACTGTATTGTTGTCTTTTTCATTCCGTTTTATCTGTGAATATGTCCAAATAAGAGTGAATGGGCTGATGCCATGTTACCAAGGACAAGTAAAGGGCAACATCAAAGTCGGGAACAGATTGCGCCGGCCAGCGTCCTCGGCCAATTGCGTCAGGTTAACACGACCAGATTGCTCATTTGATGTGGCCCTACAGACAAGGTTCGGGTAATTATCCAAATGAACAAAAAATTAACTGTAAGATTAGCATTATGGAGATGTTGGAGTTCACTGCCACACCGCATGAAAATGCGCCATTTTTCATCATTGTCGCGCAAGAGTTCGGGAGAATAAGATGCGAGTGGGAACCATTACCAGTCAATCAGTGTTCAACAGCAGAGACAATTGATAGGCTGGTAGCATGCTGGCCTCCTGCAATACGTCACTTGCCCGACGTAGGTAGAGTGCCGATCAGGATGCCGTCAATTGTTCATCATTTCGGGTGTAAACTGCCGCCGCACGATGACCCTTAGCGGGCGCCTCGTGAACGCGCCGCCGAGCCGCGCGCACGACAGCGCCGAGTGACATGTTACTGTCAATAAATTTCATTAACAATCTGTGACTCACAAAAATAAACGCTCCTCACGCCGTGACTTGCATATTAAATGGGTTAGTTATCTTCCGTACGACTTCTGGTGCCAAACATTTATTTCCTCTGCATGGCGTTTCCGACAAGAACCGAACACTTTCCAGTTCTGGAGACCGTCCATGCAGAAATAACGCTGTCAGAAGTCGCGTTAAATCCGCTGGCGTCCACACGCAAGAGATGCATTGCCACTCAAAACTGATAGCCAACCCATAATTTTCTTCTGTATCACAAGTCCTTTCCAAATAAATACAGTGAAGGACATGTCATGTCAAGCCTGAAGGCAAATGTTACCAAACACGAGAGAATCGTTTGCAAGGCCAACCGTTGTCAGCTAGGAGGGAAACAGGTCAATGGGGAAAAGACGAGGTTTGCCCGTCGAACTTCATCGCATTTTTACCCCCCCCCCCCCGCCACCGCCCAAAAGAAGAAGAAAAACACGAACAGATTGTACTTGCAAGGTTTCAGTTGTGTCACCCGTGGTCTGTTCGCAAAATGTCACTTCCACATGTCCACACCGAATTTGCGGAAGCCCCCCCCCCCGCACGGAAGCAACGTTGAGTTCGCAACACAGCACAAAGTGACGGGTTCCAAGTTGCTCCAGAGACTCGTTGTCCATTTTATCCTCTGACAGTGCCCTGTTACACGGTGACTTTCCAAACGCGTTTAGTTTTCCCACATGGAAGTATGTCAGAACCTGTATACGGACTTGATGCCTGTAGGACAGCATCGCTTCGAGACAGAACACATTTTTCTGCGCATTCACCGTGTTCCCCTCGTTACTCTCAATGAACCGTGCACCCAAGCAAAGATGGAACTTTTTGCAGACAAGAGAAAGTGTGTTTGGACCAGCTGTCTCCCTTTACCTCTCTGTGAAGTAAAATTGCGGACGCACCACAAGGTATTCAAATTGTAGGTAATTTTATCTCAAGGTTGGTGACATACGAATGCAGCGCCAAATTTCACTGAAGCAGAGGTGTCACAGATGGTCGAAGCTTCCAACATAACATTAACTCCAAGGTATGTAAGTGCAAGATATTAACATTAATCACGTAATTACACGTCTTCATACACGGGAAGTGACCTTTGGCATGCGAAGGGTATCACACTGTTTCGCTGGATACACCAAACAACGGTTATCTTGTGCACAATCAAGGTAATTTTGCAGTACATTGTACTGTTAGCGACCTTTACTTTTCACGCAAAGCTGTGGTCACTCAGCCCAACTCCACATGCATCTCGCGTCGAGTCCTGCATTCCACGTCGCACCATTTCCCAACATGGGACCCTCATAAAGATGAATTTGGAGTCCATTAATACAATGAAGAAAATGAATCATGAGTGAATTCCAGTGTGAGCAAGTGCAGTTTTTATGTTCTGGTTTCCAACGAAAACATGACAAGTGTTACGCATTTGGTGGTGTCCCCCAAATACTCAGCTGACTTCGGTCCCAAATGAAGCGATAATGTCAGCTGCACATTGCTGCAAACGCACCCCATAAACGCAGTTTACGTTGTGTAAACTTGACCTGAGCACCAGCCGCACTCTGGCCTGGACCAGTTGCAATTTGGTCCAGGGATGCACACGTGAACGATAAAGAATTTCTGTGGCGTTTATGCCTTTGTACTGACCCCTGTTCCGTTCACACGTGAACAACTCGCAGCTCGATCAGAATTAATTTTTGGAAGCAATGAAATTCAATCCAGCGCAAAACTCGCAATGTCTTCGAGGATCAGCGATCACAATGACTCAGAGGAAGTGGTGCTTGTGACACTCGTGCGACTGTTTGATTTTTACTCTGATTCGTGTTGACTTATTCTATCTGGCCAGTACATACTCGACGAGATGTAGACCCATCAATATTACTTTGGACCACGGGTTCCTGTTGACACTCTATATCAAGGTGTATTTTGGTCAAGTAGATTTACTTCACACATCCGAACGTTGGGACGAAGGTGCTGTTGAGGAATTCCTCCACGACTTCACGTACTTCATCACCCGTGTGCAATCACAACGTAATGAGCACTTGGTTTGCTCGCTGCTCGAACACACAACCGTAGACACCCGAAATGCCATGATCCTCACCCACATGTGAAGAACCTTTGTATCCCGACGTTGAGCCTGCGTTTTGTCGGCACAATAGAATCGTTTGTCAAGAAGTATGGTTCATATTTGTAATTTGTTTTTATCTTTTATAGTTTTGTTCTGTTGATTCAACTGGAGGACACGTTGTCAAGATACAGTGCGCTGTTTGATTTTCAGGTGAGGCATTGAAACATTGACTTGGTAAATATAAGATACATTAGCAGGCTTGTTGTCAATTTTGCCGGTTTGTTTATGGTATCTTGTTTCCTTGCTAATTGGCATAAAGCTCACACATTTTTTTCACTTTAACATCATTGTTCTGTGACTCAAACAATTTTGTACTGAAATGTTCCGGTAAATTTCCCAGGACTAGATCCACCTCGTTCCAACCTGTATTGTGTTGTTGTTTCAGTTGCGTGGAGACGCAGGGAATACCCTGATCTCGAGTAATTGCGCCAGGCAAATGCAAATAATGCCTGGCACAGAGTGTGAAGCATCTGTGCAAAATGTCATTGTTTCTGGACAAGACAACGCACAACATATCGCGTCTGCTTCACATGACACTGAACCCAACCCCAGCCCAACCCGCACCACAAAGCATAAACAGCAAGAGATACAATGTAAGAGTACAGCTGCACAGGCATTTTTGCCGCTCGAAGAATTACATTACACTTTGGATCTGTAAAAACCTTGGAAAAACGGCCTTTTGTGAAAACTGCACGACGTTCCCACCAAGAGACACATCTTTGACCAGGGGAAGTCTGCTTGAGCTGCTGCTTTCAATGCGACCGCGTTCTTGGCGTGCGTGTCAGATTAGTGAACCTGTCGGATTAATGCTTGGGTGTGATGCATCAAAGATTCGTCCCTGATTAGAAATACCCATGGAAAATCTGATCGTCGTGGGGGACAACCGCCAACGCACACCGGACATGTCAAACTGCAATCTTGTGCTGAAAAAACCCCCCGTCATGTCTTGTTGGCAATGTTGTTTTGTTGCCAGATATTTCTTTTTTGCACCTGTATCAAATGCCTCGTATGTTACGCTTCATGTACCTTGAAGACATACTCAAATCCAAAACAACTCCTCAGAAGACAGCGCCACTGAATAGCCACACCGTAGAACAGAAGTCTGTTGCAAAAATGATCACATCAGTCTGGAAACAATTATTATCGATACTTTTTGTTGAAGCAGTCCGGACAGAGTTTATGGGACTTGAGGGACTCCGCACAGGAAATACCCGCCTCACGCTGGTGGCACCGTGACTCACTCCAACAGATCCAACGGGAGGGAATTCCCTAAACCACAATGTGTACATCAACCCAGTTGCAACGCCGAGGATCAATCTCTGGTCCTCCACTTGCCTGGCACTGGGGGGAAGGAGCCAGAATAAATCTTCGTTTTCCGCATTTTCACCCAGGCACTACAGCATCCTTCGTTGGACAAAAAATGTAACTGTCGGCATTTCACTACATTTCACAACGGGAGAGATGGTGGTCACACCTGAGGTTTTTTTTGGTCAACAAGGTCAGGCGACACAAACATCGCATTGGGAAACTTCAAGAGATCACCAGGCTCATTCCTCCGTCCCTCGGAACACTGCTTGGGAGTGGAAATGTGAGTTACTCTTAGTGTACGATTGAAAAGGAAAAAGTATCACTTCTTTCAGAATTCAACTTGAGTTCCCATGTTCCCGTTCTACCTACGTGGGTGAAAGATCGACCACACCCACAGAGTTCCTGACTGCAAATCACACAGTGTAATGATAAGTGTAGCACGCATGCATAGAATGTCAAATAATGAAGCTCGCGGATCCTTCAAGTAAAACCTACACATCTGTCATTCGAAATGATATCAATGAGGTAATATTTCTAGCGCTTAAAGCCTAGAACACAATGCAAGTCTGTGCCATCTGCTGTGGCTAGCCGTGGGAACCAAGTAAAAGGTGCAGATAATAGCGCATGATATGTTTTCACAAAAAGTCTAGTCTAGCAACAGTGAATAGGACTTCCCCAAACCACATCAACACAGCCAACATTTCTGCGCTTGACAAACGATTCTTTCGAGGTACTTTTCCCTTGTAACACACAAATGGAAGCAAAGGAAACGTTCAACGTTTTTATTTGCTGGTATACAAAAAAAAAATTGAGGATCAAGAATACGGCAGAAGTTGGATTCTGCCTCAGTTCTTCGTCAGCCTTGACCCACAAGGCTTTGACCCAAATCCCAAACCAGACAAGAAACATTTGGATGCAAAAAATCATGAAAAGGACCAATTTATCTTCTGACAATCTCTTCTGCGAAAATCCAGTTTTCTGGTGTGACAATGATTTCACGAGCTCGTGCTCCGCATCGAACAGGATCTTCAGTGCAGTCCTTCCGCAAGACCACCGCACTGCATTTGAGGATGGCAGGGCACGTTCGACCAGAAAAAAATTGTGTCTGGAAACTTGCTGGTTTTACAGTTCTGGGTGCACAAGCACTCCCCAGATTTTGGAACGTTTCCCAAGACCACAATTGGGTTGCTCCCTTTCAACCTAAGTCACGACAAGATCTGTGCCACACTCGCCCAGTTCCTGACAGTTTATTCTTCGACAATAACTGTTTGAATCATTGTATCCAAGACAACATTTCCCCAGGGCTGTTTTGCAGAGAAGCACAAAAATTATCTCAGTGTGGCAGGTCACACAACGAATCAGTAATTGCGTCCCATTCACAACGATTACCCAATACCCAAGTGAACACATTACCAAATGTTCCTTTGACTCGTCTCAGGAAAGTGGATTCTGTGTAATTTACCAACTCACAGGGAGCCCCTATTCTGTGCATGTCACATGCTTTTTCACGAATCCAACTCTTCTGTTCTTCACACCGACGGCAACTGCTGCGCCTGGCAAAGTTGGCGCATTTTAACAACCAGTCCGAATGCACTATAATTGGAAGTGCAAGGCTCGCTAAGGTTTCTCCAACCTCTCACTTCCACACAAGCCAACAACCAGTGGAGACAGCGGTTGGAGACCTGTCCTCACGTCATTTTCAAGTTTCAAAGAAGGGTCTGGTTTGGTCTCACTCGCACACGACATTGCCCACAGAAATGTCAAAAACTTCCCCAGCAGCTGTGTGCCTTGGCAACGACATCGTATTTCAAGCACAGTGCTCCAACACAAATGTTGTCACACAAATGCAGAACAGCGAAGATAGATTCTACTCTGGCCACTACATAACCGTTTCAGTTCAAGAAAGACCGTGAGATTCACACCCAAATGGTAAGATTTGTGTCTGAAGCCGGAGCTGAGAACTACAGTTTGGCATGGAAACGAGGGGTTTCTGCGGTTGGGCAGGTCGGGTCGAGCGGACCCGCAGGGAGGAACCCAAGTGTTCATCAGCGTTAAATTATATTTCCTGTTCAGACATCTCTGCAACGAATCGAGTCATTGAGGACGATTGCCCAAAAACACTATGATAGATGTATTGTTTACTTAAACCTGTTTCCGTTTGGTGCTTAAATCACTCCGAACCGAGAAACGACCAAGACGTTGGAGCTTAAAGACGTTCGCACTGCATTTCACCCTCTATTTCCAAATATAGAGAAAAGGAAATTTTGTTTTTGCCCGAGCGCCGAAACCGCGACGAGTCAGTGGCGCAGTTGGCCAGTATCCTGTGCTGCACCCGGTTGATCCCTGTGTGTGATGTACTGACTCAGTGCAAACGGGAAAACGATCTCCACGTTTTTGTTGGGTTTTGCTTGTCACGGCCGGATATCGTGGTCAAAAAGGGATGCAGCTTTTTCAGAATTGAAAGCAGTGGCACAGTGCTTGTAAGAAGTTCAGTTCAAGGTCACCCACTCTTGTCAACCTTCTACACAGAAGCAAGCTCGGGTCCGTCACACCCAATGAATCAAAAAAATCTCAAGCTCACGGGCAACACCGAAGGGATCCTCGGGACAAACGAATACGTGCGGAAATCTTTTTACAAAGCGGATGTCATGAAAAACCTCAAAACGGCGCAAAATTGGCGAAAAACAACCTTGAAAACCGATCTGGGATTCTTCTGCAATAAATTTTGTAACACGTGCTGTTCACGACTCGTACCAACCAGATACCCTCGGAGAAAGTTTGAACTTTACCAGAAAAAAACACTTGGCGTCAGAAAAAAACCGAGAGAAATTTACATTGCTCAATCTGTCATTTGGACAGCAGAGAACATATTTGAGCTGAACCACCAAGGCGTACGAGGGCAAATATCTCTCTTGATTATCCAAAGCTCAGCAGCCGAACAGTGGAAACACGAACAAATCCACCCGTATGAGCAATCCGTATTTTGTGAAAACATTTTACGCGACATCATTATTTGCTTACACGCTGAGTTATTTATGGCCTGCTATTTCGAGCTGATGAGTCCAAAAATACGCACCAAACAGAACATTGGCTTTTTCCGCAGTTTGCTTGCTTGCTTGGGAGCTGAAAACATCGATACAAACACGAGGATAAAACGCAAAAGGATCTGCGCTGCACCTTGAACATTGCTCTCGCTGGCCCAGCAGCAACATGTTTTGCTCGCTGATTAGCGGAGCCGTGTCGGTGTAAACACAAATCAGCTGAGTGCTTGGCACGCAGCCAGCAAGGATACACCTGTAAACAAAGCACATGGGGTACATGCTTGGCATTACATGTTGTTGTTTACTGTGGGAATCCTCCCAGGCACAGAAATGGCTCGAGTATTTTTTCTTAGAAAATGGCAAAAACTGAATATTTGCTGTCCTGGAGATTGAGATTTTTGCAGAACGACATGCAAGAGTTTTCGGTTTGACTCGTGTTTCTGGCTGCGAACACGACCAGGACCACAGTCTAACATTTTGCCGACAAAGTGGTGCAAAGAACTTTGGATTTCACAAGAACAGCTCAGGTACTGCGGGCAGAAAGCGTTTTGAAAGTTTCTACCTTTTCGCAACATCTTTCACCGGCCAAAAAAAAAATTGTGCCTGAAGAAACGCCACACAAAAGTGCGGTGTCATACACGTAGCTGGCTGCAACCTCAAGGCCACTCGTGGTTTCCATAACAATTTCCGAAGCATTTCCAGACATAATTTTTGCTGGTTTCCTGCGTGATAAGAAACTTGTCCTGGTTTGCCACTTGGGAGGCCACTGGAGAACTAACTTCGTTGCCCAGTTTGTCATCAACGGGTTCCGGTTGCGTTGAATACATGAAACGAAAACACGAGCAAAACGCACAAACACTGAAGTGGACGCACCAAGTGCACGTACTAGTAGGTGGTCCGAAATTTGGACAATTTATTAAAATGAGAGAGGTAACACCACGCTATCCACGCGTGCAATTCTTTTTTCCAGCTGTTATTTCCGTTGCAAATATGATGCAAAAAGCAGCAAAATATATGGGGTCATCGAGTAAGGATCCTTGATCTCTGAACTGCTGCTTTTTTGCCGCACACAATTTGTTTCCCAGTACAAACGATATTACGACAAACCAACTCGCGGCTCTCGCTGTAATCAGTACTCGTCCTTTCCAACAAACGCTTATCGGTCGGTGCGCAGTCCACCGATTCTGCCACATGTATGGATACTTGTGTGTTGTTGCCTTGTTTACCACGCAAAAGTGCCCAGTTTGAACTGTTCTCAAAAACAAAACAATTGAAAGAATTGAAAAGTAAATTCTGCAACGTTTTCCTGTGTTTCTGTGCCCTGGTAGAAAAGACCAGGTCGCCTCAGATCTTCTTCACATGTCATGACCGACCGCATTTCTGAGTGCAGCACGTCTTCAGTGGAGGCAAAAGCTTTCCGCGGAACCAGAGTTGGCATGCCATCAACTTTCCGGTCAATAATTCTTCACAACTTCATATGAATCAAAACAAAAACTAGCTGGGTTCTGCAGTACATTTGTTTTTACGTAATTACAATAAATCCGTTCGGTGCAACACGTTCTCGGCAAAACAGTTCAATCAGATCACGAACCACCTTCAGGCCTTGGCCAGTGCTCGTGCTGCTCTGACATGCGAAACATATTGCACGGGGAAGCACCACCATCTCCCGGTGTTATTACTGTCAAAATGCCTGGATCGGCTGATCGAATCAGCGAGTATGAGCTGTCATCATTACGGGCGCTGCCAGTCACTGGAGGTGGTGTCGGGCACGATTCGAGGGTCACGGCGCCACATCCGCGTGGAGGGCGAAACCCGCGGGTCACGAGGCGCAGCGGCGCTGGCGACGCGACCGCTGCGCCTCGGACCCGACACCGCGCGCTGCCCAATCTTACGCCATCAAACCCTCACAGCAGTCAGCGAGTAAAGAGCCGCAATTTGCCGAGTCACTTTGATGTTACTTTATTGGTACACGATCCCACTCACTCAAGATCTACTGCACCTAGTTTTGCGTGTTTCCGCGCACGAATCACGGAACTGGGCCTACAAATTACATGAGTGTTGCCCTCAAATCCTGGCAATGCATCCAGCACAGCAGGCCATGCCACGCATTGAAACCACCATTCACTCACTTTGATCATCTTCTCCCAGGTACACAATGATGGCTTTTCGACAGCACTCGCACACATGACACACACTCCAGGGTCGAAATTTTTTGGACCAGTGATTACATTAAACATCCAGCAGCATCTGTTTTCATCACACAGCAGCGCTCGCATGAAGATGCAGCCAAACGCACCTGATTTCAGGGGTCGCGCACAAACTGCCCACGTTTCGCCGCAATAAACCAGGATCCAGGATACAGCTGCGGCAGTCCCATCAATCGCGCGCGGATCAGCCGCCCAGCTCCCAGGTACAAATTATCGCTTACTGGACAGGCCGCGACTGTGAGCGGAACTCGAGGTGATACAGGACGATGCTTCATCGTCTTCTATGAGCAACTGTTTACCCGAAAGAAGGAAGCGCCACACAAACATGTGCCAAGCCACTTCACCAAAACAGGATTTCGAACTCTTCCACCACATTTCCGCCCAAAAGACACTTAATCAGGCTCTCAAGCCTTGTTATGTCCCTGTGGGACACATGAACACACACAGCAAGAATCGAGTTCACTCGCTATGTAAATTGAGGCCGAGGCCTCTGGCCACTGCGAGGGCCAATTTCTAGAACTCGCCACCAGGATGTTTGTGCTCAAAAAGTACGCGAGCAGCAAACGCCAAGGACTTGATACGGCAGCAGCAAACAACCTGATGCAACATCAACGCTGCTCGTAAACACCTGGATGGCCTTGGGAGGTTGCACAACGTGCAATACCGTCGACACTGACAGCTCGGATTCCTCAATTCATTCGGAATCACTTCACCCAAACAAATGTTTATTTTATCAAAAACACTTCAAGACGATGTGCGTTACACCACTTGACAACAGGCTCCGGCGTAAAACACATTTTTATCTTTACCTTGACCCACTTCAACGTTTCACAGAAATTGTGGGCACAACAAGTTGGCTCCAAGGTTGAAAACAGTGGTGCAGGACGCCACTCTGTTGCAACTTACTGTCAAGCACAAGAAGGCAACCTCTCGGTCCCAGGGGCTGCTCTGGAAATTCTGAAAAGAGTCTCTGCGTGAAGCTGCAATAACAGGAGTGGACAAAACCGGGAAAACACGTAGACACGAAATGTTCTGACCTTCGCAACATCCATCTGTGTGGCAAAAAACCGACTTGAAGAAACAAAATGGAAGGTCATCCCTTCCAAAGAAAGTGAGTGCACGACATCAGTGTGCACTTGTTGAAGAAGGTTCAGGTAGATCTAGAACCACTGACAACTTGAATCAACAACATTTTCATCCAAAAAAGTCGTGAGGACAATAAGTTTAAGGTTGCTGAGGGAAGTCAAACACGAGAACACCGAGAGGGGACGTGAGTGATTGCGTCGAGGCCTCTAGCAGAGACTGTTGGTTTACGAGTACACTTTCTAAACCGTAGCCCGTGACCTTCGTAAGTTCGATGACTGAATGCTTTGTAATTACATTTCTCGGCGACCTTTCAGCAGGGTGACTGTTTTGCCCTTTTCTGTCAGCAGGGAGCTGGTAAACTACTGCAGGTAGACTGCTGCAGTACTCCAACGCGACAGGTCCGCCGCACCCCACGTCCGAGTACAAAAGGTACAAGAAGCCCTTCGGTGCACACACAATGACAACAGGAAGGCGTTCTCAGGGAAGAAGCCATCAAATCTGCTGAGAGGTGGCACAACAGATTCTGTCGAAGTCGCCAACAGGTCGTTTTCGTCAGCAGCACAAACATGTGACGGAAGCGTGTTCGCAGCAGCGCGTCGCGCTGCATTCAAACGACAATTCTCATCAGTGCAATGATATCCGCAATGATGCCCTCAAAGAAGGCTGGGGTGCAATTATACCACAGCACTTGTTAGCCTCCAGAAAAACACTTCCGACTCGGGGGCAGAATTTATAGCAAACATCCAAACTTTTTATACCTTGGCCAACGCGGAAAGTCAGAGAGAGCAGCCTGTTGTTTGCAATGTTTGTCGCTGTGCAGCCACGAGTCACACAACACAACACCCCCAGATGACATCACGACGACTCCCCCAAAAAAACTGCGGTCAAATAGGTGGTCACTGCTGACTTTCTGCTACTTGTTGGACATGTGATGTGACTGATGTCCGTCCACTATTTGCACTTCGTTCAAAGTTGGCTTATCAACGTCAACGTGTCTTGTACTCGACCACAACCACGAGAGTCCAGAGTCAAGTTTTGATCTCTTGGCGCTGAAGTTCACACGAACGACGCCAGTGTGGTGCGAGAAAGACACTGCACGGTGAGGCACTTCAGGTCCCCCGCCGCCCCTCACTCCGTCCTGTTCAGACTGGTCGCCTCACCAAAAAGTTACAACAAACCTGCGAAGAATTTTCACCAAACACAATGGACGTGCATCAAACAACATTTGGTATTTTCACAGCGGCACTCGCAGTGAACGATCAAGGCAGCTGAATAAGAACTCGAGAGAAAGCTTCCGGAAATGAAATGAAACTGAATTAGCAATGCCCCCCGCCCCGTTCATAAAATATACATGCGTGAAGCTCATTCCCTAAATTCACTTTGGAAGTAGCCTTGGGCACAACGAAGACATAAATTCAGATGTATAATCCATAACTCCTTAAGTCTGGGGCGATTCAGCTTTTGAAACACTCCTTCATTCAAACACGCGCTGGCAAATGGAATTACCAAAGGCATAAATAACAGTCGGGGATAATCCTTGGAATGAACAGAACGTCCAGTTTCCTAATATGACAGTTTCGTGTCAGACAGCATTTTTGCACGGAAGTGAAATTTTAACGGTGATTTTGCGTTTGACCATCTGCTTTTGTGGAATGGCATGGCAAATCCTGAATCGGAGGGAGAAGAGAGAAGTGAAATGTACCTGTGTGGCCCGTCCACGAGGGGTGATCCGGTGCAAGTGAAAGCGGCACACCCACTTTTTCTTCCGTGTCGACAGTTGCTTTTATGCCGTGTTTGTCATCTTCCCACCTGCGGCAGCTTTCGCACACGAAGAACCTGCAAAAAGTGAACCATTGCAAGCCAGTGGCATCAAACCCATCAGCTGAGCCATTGATTAATTCGCATAAGTTACTGTCAATTCCCTGTGCAACTTATGAAAGGGTTTCCCGCTGAGCCGGAGTTTCGCAAAATCTCTCCGGCGCATTAACCTCTTTTGGCGCGTTCTCCTTTTGCTGTGTCACTTTCGTGTGCTGTGATACAGAAATTATTGGAAGGCATTAGTCGCTGCTATGGAGCGGAGATATCTGACAATCACTGTGGAAGCTTTCTGAAGCGACGGATGGCCAAAGGGAAGGAACTTCAGTGTGAGATTATTGTGATATTTCTTCATTAACCCACATGGGTTTTGAGATATATTCATTCTGTCCATTTTTTGTTCTTTTTGACATCACTGGTTTCACAAAGAGCTTTGCTTCTGGACACGTCTCTCGATTCTCCAGTGCGACGAAAACGCCAAGGAATGAAAGCCAACACCCGCCTTTAAATTACCATCTGATAGGACTTTAGCAAAAACACAACAAAAAGTCCATTTGCATCAAACGTCGTGATTTGTTTACACAAAAGCGACACGTGATACGAGATACTCGAGAAGTAACAAGTGCGACCATTTACGAAATTGGACACGCCTTTCCACAGATCACCATCCCAACACAAGTTTTCCAAGGTGAAAAAGTCAAAAATGTAAAGCCTGGAAAAAGTGCACGCGTACGCGTGTGCACGAACGACAAACAAAAGCGCGAGTAAGTTGATCTCCTCGCCCGCTGGAGGACAATGTCAATAGCGGGCAAAAAATGGCAATGCAACATACATTCGTCATTGCTGAGACGGGTAGCCAGTGATCGGTAAACGCAGAAAAAAAAGCAAAGAAATATGAAAAAAGACGGCAACGTAAAAAGGAGCACACAAGATCAATCACACAAATTTCATTTCTTCGCTTTGTAACTGTTGACACAACAATCGAATTCACCCCAACCTTCAATTTTTCCAACTTTTTCCACGTGAAGTAGAACAATGCAAATCGATTGCGAGCAACTGCCACTGGAAAGATGACGGAATATGCTGCCACTTTCAGTGTTACAACCAACCAGTCGGATTCCAAATGCGTAACGTTGGAAATGCATTTGAGCTTGCATTAATTTTTAGTGCACAGAATCAAAAGACGAGAAACTGCAAACAAGGAATATCTAATGTGTGAAGCTTGTAATTTCGTGGCATCTCATTGTTGACATTCTCTTGGCACCCGAACACAGTATCCTGGCCAATTTAAAAATTGATGTAATTATCATGATAAATTGAGTGAAACCTAATTGTTTTGTTAATCCTCGAAATAAGGGAATGGCCTTTGATTTGATAGAACGATCCATAATCCCGTGTCAGTCGTAACGAATTGCACTCTTACAAGGCCTGTGATGATTTGCTGGGCGAAATTGCTCCGGACGATGCCGTGAAAATATAATCAATTGAACTACTTTTTTCTATGACAGTCGAATAATAGTACTGTTTGAAATAAAATCCAAGCTTATTAGTGTGTGACATGGAAAGTAATGGAGTATTGTGGCGGGTTTTGCAAGTGACATAAATCAAATGAAGCATCGCCGGTGCTTTATAAAATATTCATGCACCCGTGCATGTTCGACATGTGTTGTGAGAAGATAATCCTGGGGTGCCAAGAAATCCTTGCTTCTGCGTTTATCAAAAAGCGACGCGGTGAAAGCGCTGTTTGACAGATAAGTGAGCCTCATCATGGAAGATATTAATCCGGTGCCATTATTGGTAATTCGAGATGGCACGCTCTTGGGGAACAAGCAAAAGCCACGGGGCAAAAGGTCGCACTTGAATGCTGCAGCACGCCTCAGTGGACACGCTAACGATCCAGGAAATATTGTTTGAGAAGAGACTGCGAAGCCTCACAAAGGCACCTGATTCTGCAGCTGCAAAGTGTTACGCAAGAGTCCAGGGCGACTTCCATCTCTAATTAAAACACGGCCCGGCCTCCCCCTGTGACATCAGTCGGCCTGACAGGTTGGCCTCCACAACCGAATACCACTAATGTTTGCAGTCCATTATGAGATGCACCGACCAACAATTGCCTTAATTACACAGTGCGAATCCGAGCGAAATCGGGGCTGACAGAATATCTGTTCAAGGGTTTCCGAGGACCCAGGACTGCCACACTGATTCTAATTAATACCTATTGATACCCTTTCGTGATCGGATGAAATTAAACCGCTCGGATCTGCGAGGTTCCAAAGCCTGCAACAAACAGCAGAGTCCCGACGACGTCACTACAGTGTACAGGGACTCAGGGCTGTCTGCAAAATGAAATCGGATTGTACAAGTTGATCGACTTGCCAGTAAAATCAGGTCCAATGTGTCAATTCCAATCCAGCCAGCTGATCACTTTACCTTGATGAAAGTGTTCCTCCGGGTGACTGTAATCACAGGTCAGGTTCAGCCAAACACAATTTCACGATTTTCAGCCCAAGAAATTGCGCACTGCGCAGAAGGCATGGAAGCGGAGCACCTCAGCGAGGGTTTTCGTTGACCACGCTTTTGTACTCGTACAAACACCCGGGGCAGCAGACGGCTTTGGATTTTCAAGAAAATTTTGCACAAAAATCACAACTCAGGCTTGAAATCTCCCGGCGAAATTTAACCATGGGATCATCGGAGATTTTTTCAAGCAGAACAACGTCCTTAGAATGCCCCATGCCCCTGTCTACACTTACAAATTGGTATTGATAACACACACAATGACTTCGGCAAAACAGCTCACGCAAACAAGAACACTCAGTGGTGTTGACACGCACCCGCAGGTAGGAGTGTCCTTTTTTCCGGGGCACATCACTCCCAAGTTGTGCTTGTGTCGCGCCAGGACTGGTCACACTGGTCCCAACAAAGGGCAGCAGGGAGGGCAAGTGCAGGACCACACAGAGGGGCACAAATTTACTGACCAAGAGGACTGAGCACATTCAGCCAGTGTACAGGTCAGAATATCTCCCTCCTTCGACCGAAAATGCGTCTACAAAGCTAATTTTTTCTCCCCTCTGATGTCCAGGAAGTCTGTCTCAGGCCTCAGACCCCTGGATGGCAAAAATAAACCAATCAGATCACGCCACAAATTCTTACGGTGCCAGAAAGTTGTCTGACGTTCTGTCGCACTGCTCAAGTTTTGCAGTTTCATGCGTGGGAAAGACAAAACAAAACAAAGAAACGCAGAAAGCAGTTCAAAGCTTTGAAACGTCTGTACTTCCCAGACAAAGTGGTGCAATTTTCACGGACGGAGGCAACAGGTGAACAAACTCTTGAAAACAAAATCTCAACGCAAAAGGAAAACTCAATGCAGTGACCTCAAGAGAATCAAACTCTCCGCGTCAGAAACGTCGGAGTATAGATGAGCTCTGTCACGTTTTCAGCACTTGAAAGCTGCCTCGCCTGATTTGGAGTGATTTGTGCGGTGCGACGTCTGTCCCGGTTTGCCAAATCAGGTGCCAAAAAATCTTTGAGTTATTGTGCCGGGGTGCCCAGCTGGAAAGGGGCTGCTTTGCCAGACATAAAACGAAGTTGAGTGACATTATGTGCACCTGGATTCAAGAAGGCATTGATAACCTTGCAAAAAACGACAGAGGAGAAATTGCATTTTGCTCACTGCTTTGTGGCGGAAGTTAGGGTTCACCGCCGCGGGCAGTGGGGCGACTGGGAGTTCGCTCCACGCCATGGTCGACGAGTCATTTGCGCATGGTTTAAGGCCATGATGAGTACAAAATCGCGAGTTTGCGCTCGAGAGTGTGGACGAGCAATTTTGTACAAATCATGGTTTTTAATGCGCAAATGACAAGTTGACCAAGGAGTGGATTGAACGACCACATCGACGCACTGCGCATGTCGTTGAAGTCACGTCTACCCAACTGTTTTGAGTTTTGTTCACACACGCAACATGTTTCACATGCTGTCTATGTCAGCTGGCTGTGTTTTCATATTGTGAGGCATTACTCTTTTCTTGGAATCGAAGTGGATGTAGGTCAGACACGGTCGTGTGATCAGCGGTGTGTGACGACCGGTGCATTTCGGCTCTGGTGTTCGCTGCATTAACATGTGTTTCAAATCGGTTCCCTTCCAAATTTTTCACGCTTCTGTTCTGAATTAATTTTGTTGCAACTAATACAACTATGACTTTACGTGCGGGAGGTGGTTTTGTGGTGGAAATCGATTCTTCGGATGACGAGCAAGTCGACATCATGGGTGTCAGCCATGATTCAACTTTGTGTGAAATATTCTTCGATCCAGAAAATGAGTAAGAATCCTTGCTTTAACAGTACATCGCATGCAAATTTGTGTTGGGCAATGTAAAACATGAATCAGTGCAACTTTCTGCTGGTTTATTTTCAAGATATCGGTGACTTAAAATTGTTTTGACTGTTTTTTCCAGCAGTGCCTCTACGTCGATGCAGACGTTGGTCAACACATAGATGATGACTTCGAAT
>JAAUXT010027569.1_pt1 | contig 26551 bp, 33 predicted proteins | sample 7278171 | NCBI WGS metagenome assembly JAAUXT01 (sample SAMN14350112, study PRJNA611818) | marine sediment metagenome | isolation source: surface marine sediment (1.8m) | place: French Polynesia: Moorea | collected 2018-08
CCGTGACTGACTGACTAAGGCGAGGTTGGGGGTTGGAAGGAAATTTCCTTCCAACCCCCCCCCCCTGCAATGGAAATTCACTGCAAGGGTAAAAGGAAGTTTCCCTCCAAGGGGGTTGGAGGTGAAAACCCTTCTTACCCTTGGAGGGAAATGTCCTTCGAATCATCCCCGTATGGAAATGTCACTGCAAGGGTTGAGGGAAATTTCCCTCCAAGCCCCCTACATACAAGGAAATATCCCTGCAAGGGTTGGAGGGAAATTTCCCTCCAAGGTTTGGAGGTAAATTTCTCTGAGTGTGGTTTCCTTGACAGTGATGGCAGGGGCATGTGGCTTGTTTTCTGCTTGAAAGTCTTGACAGTTCTGTGCGCGTGTCTGCATTCCCTCCTCTTTCTACGCAAGAAAAGATTCATCGTAATCTGGTGTGACTTCGGATTCTTGGGGTGGAGATGGGGAAACAGCTTTAATACTCCCCTTCAGTCGTGGACTTCATCACTGTGGGGGATGGTTGGATTTTCTGAGTAGGGACTACCCACCTAAAAAGTGTGTACAATGCGAAACCTTTCCCTCATTCGGTTGCAATGATATCCTGTGGACGGATCATCTGTCTTCGGTTGATCAGCGGCCTCACACCCAGAACCTGGCACTTGAAGTACTCATCTCTCTCCGCACATCACAGCAACCTTGGTCCCCAGTCACCGCACCAAGAATCAACAAGAAGCAGTGCTCAAGGCAACTGCAGCACGAAGTCCCTTGCCGGTAATGTCGTCGATTCTTCCTTGTCCTCCTTGTCTTCTCCAGGGGGGTCCAGTGGGGGAAGGGGGTTTCGTGGGGGAGGAGGAGGGGAGGGGGTTGGGGGAGGGGGAGGAGCAGGTGATATTTCACCCACTTTGCTATATACTGCACTACCACATGGTGCTTCGCCCTGAAGGGACTTCGCACAATTAGCCCAGTTCCACTGTGTCTCCACGCATAAATCCACGCTTGTTGTCGTCATACGTACGCTTCAACCCAAGGGGGTCCAGCTCCGGAAAGACAGGCGTGACTCGCCACAATGAGGGAGAGGAGATCATCAGGAGAAAACGACAGCGAAGTTGCGCAGAAGGGTCTGCAGTCGACGAGGGCTGACAGAGAGGAGTGCACATGTACGGAAACATGCACATGTGTGCGAGTCCCAAACGTCTTTCCTGCTGCCAATCGTCGTGTTTTGCACTTTGGGTCAACTTTGGCCTCGTAGTCTGACTGGCACTCTCCGAAAACGGTTGGTTGGTTGCCAGTTTCATTCCAGGCAAAAGACCACGATCAGACTTCCTTGACAAGTCATCTTTGTGTGTTGACAAAGTTTTCACGGTGTTCACCAGTGAGCAGTTTCTTTTTGTTGTGTAAGAAAGTCAATTGTCAACACAAACAACCACTGTCGCGCGTGGGATTATTCCCGTTGGTCTTGAAATGGTTGTGGGTCTGGCTGCTCTTGATCACAACTGGCTGCTCCTGCTCCTTTGAGCTGCATCGCGTGAGAGCGCTTTGAGCACGGTCCGACCACACACAAAGTTGCTCCTCGCAGTGAAGTCCACATAACTTTGAGACAGGAGCCCTTCCGTACCAAATAACCCGGATGTAGATGTGGACAGACACTGACAGCAGGTCGCAGAGAGCTGATTGAAGGTGTTCAACCCAAACAGCCCAGGACACTCTGTGCCAAGCAGAAATTTCTCGCTGTCTTTGCTGGCTTCTTGCGTGTATTCAATGTCGCTGGAAATGTTTCCCAGCAACATTTGACCCCACATGTGCTCTCCAAGAACGAAATTTCTGAAAGCGACCAACTGCCTGAAGATGCAACAGTGCACCCAGACAAAACACCTGCAAGGCAGAACGCAATGTCACACCGGGCAGTTGGTCCCTTTCAGAAATTTCGTTCTTGGACACGGTTGTTCTCTGGAGAGCACGTGTGGGGTCAAAATGTTGCCGAGAAACATCACCAGCTGGCTGAAGGAAACCTTTGTTTTCATTCGTGTTTTCCTGCAGGCAAGGAGATTGCACACAGCGGGCTCCTTCCTCCCTTGACTACCGGTTGACGCTGACGTTGATCCAAAACGTCAAACTACTCACGATTCATGTTGTTCATTCTGTCTGTTGTTTCAGGTTCAATCCGTGAAGTCAGTTGTGTTCGCATTGACTCTGGGTAAGTGTTGGCAAATTTCTCAACCTAATATCGAGCTGGACAACTTGACGATTTTGATCTCGTTCCACAAGCGACAAACTGTGGCTCATTTGATGGACTGTCTGTTTCAGTGTGTTTCCTGAATGCCCCTGGATCATTGGCACAACGTAAGTGACCCATTCTGTATTGTCGGAAATTTTCGAGTTCTGGAGATTTGCGCAGAGCTCCACATTAACTGCGCAGCGCAAACGGAAGTTGAACTCAACAGGCCTCGTCCCCCCCTCCTGCACGGTCCTCACGTGGCATCTCCCTCCTTTGCAGTGTGTGAGAACTACGATGTGTGGTTCGTGGCCGACGTGTCGTTCTTCAACCAAGGCGACATCGCAACGTTCCGCGAGACCATCACGGAGATCACGTCTCGGATGGACTTCGTGACGGGTAACACGCGCGTCGGTATCATCGAGTACGCCGAGGGAGTGTACGAGCGGCTGCGCGTCACGGACGGCACGTCGCAGCAGGCCGTGAGGAACGCGCTGCGCAACTTCGGCTCAACGCCTGCCGGCAGCAACTCGGGCCAGTCGGGGCGCGAGCTTGGGGCCGCGCTGCAGACCGTCATCTCGCGACTCAACACGGACAGCAGGCCCGACGAGCAGTTCCCCAACGTCGTTTTCCACCTCACGGGAGGCTATCCGTACAACGACGACCTGGTGGGGCAGCTGTCGCAGATACGGACGGACTCGAACACCATCAACAACAGAGCCGTGAGTACAGAACGTCCAGCGATATCATGTGTCACAATATTTTGTTTATCAAAAACGAAGAGTGATAAGTCCTCTGCATAAGGCAAAGCAAAACCGTTTTGATGTCCGTGCACGAGTCGCAAGTCTTTTCTCTGGATCTTCATTCAAATGGAAACTGCTCAATTTTCGTCCGGATCTAGGTCATTCGGCTGGTTTCTTGGTGAGAAGGATCTGGAAGCCACAAGGGGAGTAAAGCGACGGCAGGTTTGAATTCGGGAGAATCTGTTCCGATTTTGTCTGATTTGTTGACAACGCTTGGTTCTTTGCAGCGAAGCGTCTTTCTCGGAGCGCGGTATGGTATCGGGCCAAACAGGGAGGACAGCTTCGTTCGGGAAGCTCGTCTCGTCGCCACCGATGAGTCGACAACGTTCTTCAGAACAACAGCGACCGAAATACGTGACTTGGCTTCGACCATTCACCCAACAGCGTGCCCAAGTAAGACCACTGTACTATTCTCAAATTCGCGTGACCTAAAAAGTGACACTATATTTGTTTCGACAGAAAAATACACGGACAAAGCCTGATCCTCAATCCTGTGTTTCTTGTGCAGTTGTTCAAGTGGCGACACCACCGCCGACACTACCGCCGCCTGTTGTGCCAGGTCCACGTGAGTACCTCAACACCGTTTTCATCAGCAAGCTAACTTTTTGAATCGGAAACAATTCCTTGAATGTGTCAATTTGTTAAAATCAGCTGGACCACCTGGACCCCGGGGCCCGAGTGGACAACCCGGCGGAGCTGGACCGATCGGACTCCCTGGTGGTCCCGGATTGCCCGGTTTTGGACCTCCTGGACCACCCGGCTTTCAAGGCCCACCAGGCCCACCTGGAGTGGGACAAGCAGGAATACCCGGAGTGCCTGGAGGTCCTGGCGCAACCGGAGCAACCGGACCACGTGGTATTCCGGGTCCGATTGGCGCACCCGGAGTCGGCGCAGGCATTGGTCTCCCAGGACCTCCTGGCCCAAGGGGTTCTCCTGGTGGCCCTGGTCTGAAGGGAGTACAGGGAGTGGCAGGTGTCCCGGGAGGTGCTGGTGCAGCGGGACCCGTGGGATCGCCGGGAGGACCTGGCTTCGCAGGAGCAACCGGATTTACGGGACTACCTGGACCCGCCGGAGGACCTGGCGCACCCGGTGAGTTGCATTCGGGACAGTTTCAGTGTTTACGCAACAAAGTGCCACCGCAAGAAAAAAAATCGTAACGTTGCAAACATTTCAGGGTTACCTGGCTTTCCCGGCCCTGCTGGATTCGCTGGAGGTCCTGGAGCTCCAGGATCTCAGGGATTCACTGGGCCTTTTGGATTTCCTGGGAACCCAGGATTTCCTGGAGGCCCAGGTTTGCCAGGCTTCCAAGGACTCCCAGGCAAGGAATTTCTTTGTGCTTGTGTCTTTTTGTGGTCACTCGCGAACATGCAGTTCATCCCGTTCCCGTTCCACCGCACCAGCAGATGTGTGTGGACAGTCGAACTCACGCCTCGTCCGCCGACGAAAGAGGGCGTTTGAATTGACGTCAGTCTGTACATAGTTCGTAGATTTGTCGATTATTTGTCGACGAACTGGACACACAAAACACACATCCTATTTGCAGGTGGCCCTGGTTTTCCTGGTCCTCCCGGACCGCAAGGTTTCCCGGGAGCTGCCGGTTCTGGAGGATTTCCCGGACCACCTGGAGACAGGGGACCTCCAGGAAACCCAGGTATGTTGTGTGAACTAATCTGCTGGAAATAATCTAGAAAATTTGTCTCCAAAACACAAGGCGATGCTCAGTTGCTTGACGCTCTACGTCTCCAACACCGCAGGTTTCCCCGGCCCTGTCGGAGCATCCGGAGGAGTTGGACCTCCAGGTCCCTCAGGAGGACCAGGCTTCCCTGGACCGAAAGGTCAACAAGGACCAGTCGGGTTTCCAGGAAATGCCGGCGGACCTGGACCTCTCGGACTGCCTGGTGAGTCGGTGTTTGCAGGACACAACAGAAGTGTCTTCAATTTCGTTCAGTTGGGAGTACCATCGTGTTGCCTGTCACAGGTTGCAGTAGGTTGTGGTGAAAATAGAAAAATTTCGGAGAAAGAAACCGCACCTCAAATATTTTCACGATGTAATCCATTGGCTACAGCAGCACGCAGCCTCTCACACGTTCCTCTAGTCAAGTGTGAACCAATCGAACAAGATGGGGGACTGCGGGTGTGCACCCCATCCCGAAGCTACATGTCGGGAGAATTGATCAGCGGGTACCACTCTCCGCACAGCGTGCCCACATTCTCGTGGGCCGTTCCGACAGGACACGCATTTACACGTGATGTCTGCTTGGGAATTGCAGGCTTCCCTGGAGGCCCAGGCGGACAAGGACAAGCCGGCTTTCCTGGACCAATTGGCCCTCCCGGAAACACAGGATCGCCTGGAGTACCAGGCTTTCAAGGTCCACCAGGCCCTCGAGGACTACCAGGAACTCCAGGGTTTCCAGGACCACAAGGCTTCACGGGTGCACCGGGTGCTTTTGGTGGCCCTGGCACTCCAGGCGGTCCAGGACCACAAGGAGCTACAGGATTTCCAGGTGGTCCGGGAGGCCCAGGATTCCAGGGACCTCCAGGAAACCCTGGATCGGCTGGTCCTGTCGGTTTCCCGGGTCCACCCGGATTCCCAGGATCAGCAGGTTTGTAGTCTTACATTCTGTGTGAGCAAAATAGGCAATTGAATCAGAGCCGTTCGATCCAACGTTTTCAACTCACCAAGAGAAGTTGTACTTCGATTCACACTTGTTCCCTTGATTTGATGAAACGCATGAATATTTTGCAGGCGGCGTTGGTTTCCCCGGTCCCTCAGGAAACACCGGAGCGCCTGGATTTCAAGGCATCCCTGGCGGACCTGGACCAGCCGGTCCCCCTGGACCATTTGGGGCAACTGGCGCACCCGGCTTCGCTGGAGGTCCAGGCGGGCCAGGTCCGAGAGGTTCACCAGGATTGCCAGGATTCCCCGGCCCACAAGGGTTCACTGGGGGCCCTGGAGGACCAGGCTTCCTGGGACCACCCGGTCAGCAAGGTCCGACAGGTTTTCCGGGCGCACCTGGATTCCCAGGCGGACCTGGAGCTCCAGGAAATACCGGTCCGCCAGGCCCGTCTGGATTCCCAGGACCTCTCGGTGAGTAGAAAATTCTCCAAAATGGTATGGTTTGCTTGGAACTTTCTGAAGTGCATGTCACCGTAACGTTCGCGTAACTTGTCGGGATGAGGCGCCAGGTTATAAATGTGTGCACGAATGAGGAACACGCCTGTACAAAATAAAATCCACTGATTGGTTGACTTGATTGCTGTCGTTGCAGGCGCTACTGGTCTCCCTGGCGGCCCTGGTCCTTTCGGTCTACCTGGTCGCACTGGAGCGGCAGGCTTCCCAGGTGGTCCAGGTGGCCCCGGCGGAATAGGACCTCCAGGTCAGCAATCTGTTTCGAGTTGCGTGTCGGTCTGTTGTCTTGTTTCTGAGGGAGTACCCCGTGAATACGAATCTTTTCCTCTCTGCAGGCGGGGCTGGACCGCGTGGTTTCACCGGAGCACCAGGCTTCCCCGGAGGCCCCGGCCTGCCCGGTCCGTTCGGTCCCGCAGGCGCCACTGGCGACAGGGGTGGACCAGGATTCCCAGGATTCGCAGGAAATACCGGACCCCCGGGTCCTCCGGGTCTACCTGGATCTACAGGGTCGTTTGGTCCAATCGGGCTGAGAGGAGCTCCTGGAGGTCCTGGATTCCCTGGATCAGCTGGAGCAACAGGATTTACAGGAGCGCCAGGGTTCCCTGGATCTCAGGGCTTCCCTGGAGGTCCCGGTCAGCAAGGGTTCACTGGCCCTCCAGGTCCATCAGGGCCAAGAGGACAACCAGGCTTCCAAGGTAGGTGGCCTTGTTCGATGAAGCGAATTTCCCAGGTGCATCTCGGGTGTTTGCTGTTGATCAGTATCTTTGTTCTTCACAAACCGGTTGTGTAGAAAGAATCGTTTCTTGACTTAAAGATCCATTTTCTTTCAGGAGCGGTTGGTTTCACGGGAGGACCAGGTCAAAGTGGACCACCTGGTCTCTCCGGGCCTCCAGGCTTGAGAGGTCTCCCAGGTGGACCTGGACCACAAGGATTACCCGGAGGACCTGGCCCACAGGGAGCAACAGGACCAGGAGGCTTTGTCGGAGGACCAGGTCCTCAGGGTCCTCCAGGTCCCAGTGGTCCTCCAGGAAACGCGGGACCGAGAGGCTTCCCTGGTGGCCCAGGAGGCCCGGGTTTTCCCGGTCCTTTGGGTTCTCCTGGGTTTCCTGGCCCCCAGGGTTTTCCCGGAGGCCCAGGAGTCACTGGAGCCAATGGATTCCCAGGTAAAGGACGACAAAGTCAATGTGTTTCAAGTCGGATCTTGACAAATCTTCGAGAACAATAACGACATAAGTGTGATCGATGAATAAACAATCCTTGTTTTCTTTTCAGGTTTTCCCGGACCTCCCGGAGCTCAAGGTTTCACGGGCGCTCCAGGTCTGCCAGGCGGTCCTGGAGGTCCAGGGCCGCAGGGACCTCCTGGACCTCAGGGTGCAACTGGTCCTGGAGGTGCAGTTCCTTTGCTTTATTTCTTTATCTCCAGAACTCACCAACTGGTACCTTATTTTCAGACAAGCTGTTTTTTCTTCGTCAGGTTTCGCTGGCGGTCCCGGATTCCCCGGTCCTTTGGGAGCAACAGGCCTGTCTGGTCCACTTGGACCTCCTGGACCTCCAGGCCAGAGCGGTCTGCTGGGATTCCCGGGTAAATTGCTACGGTCTTTAATTGCGCAACACGTACGCCCAGCTTGTGTTTTGTGTACATTGTGTGTTTGTGTGTGTGTGTGTGTGTGTGTGTGTGTATGTGTTCACTGTGATGTGGTTGGCCTCACGATGTCAAAACGAGGCATCGCTTCCTGTTTCAGGACCACCTGGCGCTCAGGGGTTCACTGGAGCACCAGGTTTCCGTGGTGGACCTGGATTTCCGGGTCCGCCTGGACCGAGAGGAGACATCGGAGGACCCGGTCCGCAGGGCGCTGCCGGATTACCAGGCGGACCGGGTGGCCCTGGACCCTCTGGTCCACCTGGTCCATCAGGACCTTCCGGACCTGTCGGCTTCCCAGGTGGCCCTGGAGGTCCTGGGCCTTCAGGTGAGAGTTCACTTTTTGCGAGATTGGTTTTTGTTGTCCCTCTTCGGGTGGGTCCGTTATGGTGAAAAGACTTGATCTCTCAGCACACCAAACTGAAGGGTTCAGGTGTTTGTTCTGCAGCTTCAAGAAGAAACACCTCTCTTGCGAGCTCGTATTGCTCGACTTGTCTTGCCGTGTGTTCGTCATGAACAGTATTGTCTTCGCGTGAGGAAAGAGATCGTTGGGTGGCTTTGTCAACTGAACCACACTCCTTTCGAAAGCTGTGACAAAGGAACCACATCCCGTTCAATGAGAAACCAACGTGTCATTTTGCAGGACCATTTGGACCTCCTGGAGGAACTGGATTCCCAGGCGGACCTGGGGCCGCCGGTTTGCCGGGACCACCAGGATTCCAGGGACCCCCAGGCCCTGCGGGCGACAGAGGTCCGCCAGGATTTGCGGGTGGCCCTGGTGGCCCGGGTTCCCGCGGAGCCACGGGGCCTCCTGGACCCTCTGGATTCCCTGGTCCACCGGGTGCGACTGGAATAGTTGGATTCCCAGGTCAGTTTTGTCTCTCTGTAAAAGTGTCACCGTGCTGATAAAGTTGGCATATGAGGTGTGAACATGATGAAATTGTTGTCGTCATTTAGGTGGCCCTGGACCACAAGCTGGCACTGGAGTACCTGGACCACGAGGTCCTTCTGGTCCTCCTGGAGGATTTGGACCCCCTGGAGCAACGGGCTTCACAGGATCCCCTGGCTTCCCGGGGTCACCTGGGTTGCCTGGGGGACCTGGATTTCCGGGAGGCCCGGGCGCACTTGGTTTCACTGGAGCTCCTGGATTCCCAGGAGTTAATGGTCAGCCTGGTGGCCCGGGTCCTCCTGGCGCTCAGGGTAACACCGGATTTCCCGGGTTTCCTGGTGCCCCAGGCTTCCCTGGAGGACCTGGTAGCAGCGGCCCAGTGGGAGCAACTGGACTGCCTGGTCCAAGTGGTTTCCCTGGGACCCGAGGCGGCCCAGGACTTAGTGGCCCACCAGGTTAGTATTCCTTCATGTTCTATTGAGGCAAAATACATTGCAATGTGTCAAAACACAGGGAACCAATTTCGTCATCGCCTGTTTTTTCAGGTCCACCGGGACCACAAGGCAACACGGGAAGTTTTGGATTCCCTGGAGGACCAGGATTGCCAGGACCACCTGGACCACAAGGCGCACAGGGTTCGACTGGATTCCCAGGAGCACCCGGCTTCCCGGGGGGACCCGGAGGCCCAGGAGGAAGCGGACCCCTTGGAAACACCGGAGCACCTGGACCTTCTGGATTCCCAGGACTCCCTGGATTGCCAGGGTTCCCCGGCCCACCAGGTACACTTCATTCACAACAATTGTCGTGATATCTCAGAGATTTTTCCAGCAGTTTTTGGATTCTTCTTTCAAAAAGATTTCAAAACTGTGAACCCGACGTGTCATGCTGATTATGTTTGGGCATTGCAGGTCCCTTCGGAGCTCAAGGTAACACCGGAGCACCTGGTGCACTTGGCTTCCCCGGAGGACCAGGAAGCCTTGGACTTCCTGGATTCCCAGGCCCAGCTGGAGCAACAGGTCTTCCCGGAGGGCCAGGCGGACCAGGCCCCCAGGGATTCCCAGGACCCCCTGGTCAACAAGGAAATACTGGATCCCCTGGTTTCCCTGGAGGACCCGGACAACCTGGATTCAACGGAGGTCCTGGACCTCAAGGAGCAACAGGTTTCACTGGAGTTCCCGGATTCGCTGGAGGACCGGGAGGCCCTGGACAGAGAGGATTCACTGGACCGCCCGGACCAATCGGACCATCCGGTCCGAGAGGTGGACCCGGCGGGATTGGTGCCCAGGGACAGAGAGGTCTGTCAAATTTGTTCTTTTCTGGTCTCGTCCAGAAAGACTTAAAGTATTTGAACTGAGGACCTGTCGTTCTCCGGGCGATGGAATTCAACATTTGTCAAAGATTTTTTTTTCATAATGACTTGAAAACAATGTCTTTCAGGATCCACTGGGCCGTTCGGACCACGTGGGCTGCCAGGTCCTCCCGGGGTGCAAGGAGAAACTGGGTTCCCTGGTAACCCAGGTTTCCAGGGCAACACTGGAGCACCTGGCTTCGCGGGACCACCTGGATTCCAAGGACCACCTGGACCTCCTGGGCCATCTGGTCAACTGGGGCCCACAGGAGCTCCAGGGGCACCGGGACTGGCAGGAGGGATAGGACCAGCAGGACCAGTAGGAGCTGCAGGCGCAACTGGACCCCGCGGCTTCCCCGGCGGCCCTGGAGGTCCAGGACCGCTGGGCCCATCTGGAAACACGGGATTTTTTGGACCTCCAGGACCAGTCGGTCTTCCAGGAGGTCCTGGGGGCCCAGGTCTACCAGGACCAATTGGTGAGAATTGCCTTGAAGGAAATGTGATGGGTGTTATTCTGTGAATTGTTTGTCGCAAGCACAGAACCTCAACGACTCTCTTTGTCGCAGGCTTCCCTGGTGCTCAAGGAAACACCGGATCTCCTGGATTCCCCGGAGGTCCAGGAGGCCCTGGTTTCGTCGGACCTCCTGGAGCGACCGGATTCACTGGACTGGGAGGATTCCCTGGCCCTCCTGGCTCAAATGGACTGCCCGGATTCCAAGGCCCTCCTGGATTCCCAGGAGCACAAGGATTCACCGGAGCACCAGGATTCCAAGGGCCACCGGGTGGTGCAGGATTTCCTGGGGCTACTGGATTCACTGGGGCACCTGGACCTCGGGGCTTCCCTGGAGGTCCCGGCGGACCTGGATTCCAAGGATTCACCGGAAACACCGGACCAGGCGGTCTTCCGGGTCCAGCCGGATTCCCAGGACCCCCAGGATTGGGAGGCTTGCCAGGTTTGTGAACACAAACAAAATTTTATCGCGCAATTGAAAGATGTCCATTTCGTTTGATTGAGAGAATAGATATTACACTTTCTTTTCGTTTCTGTGGGCGTCACACAACCAACCATTTGAACTATTCATCATGCAGGACCACCTGGAATTGTTGGCAACACAGGAACTCCAGGAAGTAGGGGATTTCCAGGTTCACAAGGACCCCCTGGGGCCCCTGGAGGCTTCGGCGCAACTGGCCCAAGAGGTGAGATACGCATGACCCGAGTGCTTGGATGTATGCTTTTTGTCTCGTCTCTTTTGTGCGGTCAACGGCAACGTTTTCTTGCAGGCACCAGTGGGTTTCCGGGGGCGCCTGGAGGGACCGGAGCACCTGGATTACCAGGGACCCCTGGTGGGCCCGGAGGACTGGGCTCCCCGGGATCTACAGGAGCGACTGGAGCTCCTGGATTCCCAGGTGCACCTGGAGGGGCCGGCATACCAGGAGGGGTTGGATCCACAGGTTTTACTGGTCCGAACGGTCTGCCCGGATCGCCTGGATTCCCTGGACCTCAAGGAGCAACAGGTACGAACTGATAGCGGAGCAAGAAAATTTTCAAATGTTTTCACTGAACACTACGGTGCAATTAATTGACAAGCCAAAAATGACATTCTCCGCCAGGATTTCCTGGAAACAACGGATTTATCGGACCTCCTGGACCAAATGGTTTTCCCGGCGGGCAAGGCGCCACTGGATTCCCCGGTTCTGCGGGCTTTCCCGGAGGTCCAGGAATCCCGGGCGGCATCGGTGCCACTGGATTCGCCGGACCAAACGGCTCTCCAGGCGCGGCAGGACAACGCGGTTCTATTGGGTTCCCTGGAGGTCCTGGAGCAACTGGATTGCCAGGGCCGAGAGGAGCAGCTGGAACACCAGGAACCAACGGATTTCCAGGACCAATCGGAGCACCTGGTTTGCAAGGTCCACGTGGAGCCCCTGGTTTACCTGGTTCAAACGCTGGTGGCGGTTTTGCAGGGCCTCTCGGTGCTACTGGCCCAGCAGGTAAGAAACGGGTTCAAGGTTGAAAAGCTGTCGTTTTGTATACTGGCGTGGTATTCAGGTATATCCTCCCCACCAAATGGAGTATTGTTTGTAAACACCAGGTATCCCCGGCATTCCTGGAGGCAGAGGACCCAACGGTTTGCCAGGCTTCCCTGGTCCACAAGGTGCCACTGGCTTCCCCGGACCGGCAGGACAACCCGGAGTCGGATTCCAAGGGCCAGCGGGAATACCTGGACCCGCCGGACCACCAGGACCTGCAGGATTCGGAGGAAGTAGGTCCATGCGATGTCGTTCTCCTCGCTGCCTCACCCACAAGCGACTTGGCATGCGCCAAGTTCATTCGTTCACATTCTTGCTTGTTTGGTAGCTGTGAACGAGTGTTTGACGAACAACGGAGGCTGTGACCAGCTGTGCTGCGACACGTACGACACGTTCTACTGCAGCTGCAGGGAGGGCTTCCGCCTCGTCCGCGACCTGTTCGTCTGTCCGTGTGAGTCGAACAAAGCCGCGGACACGACAAGCTCATTTGGATTCTCAAAACCTGAAGTTCCTGCTTTGTTTCATATTTTTATGTCAATGTCACGTTGCGGTTGCAGTCAGCCCGTTGGGGAACAACCAGTACTGTCGACCAGAGCACAATGAGCGCGTCGAGAACATCATCTGTTACTGCACGACCGTCACGCCATTCAGATCCCTCAACGGAACTCAATGCACTGGTAATAACTGTGTCCGCCTGATCGCAACTGCTACACATTTAAACAAAGAAACGATCTTGACGTCTGTAACTTGTTCCAGACATTAACGAGTGCCTCAACAACAACGGCGGCTGCGACGGCGTCTGCAGGAACCTGGTGGGCTCCTTCCAGTGCGACTGTCCGAGCGGCTTCCGACTCGGCCTCAACCGCCGCCACTGCGACGGTACGCGAAAACGAGCTCACATTTGTATTCTGTTTGACAATGTTACTTTTGCCACCCAAACCCGTTGAGCGGTACTCGTCTTTGTGCTGAAAGTGTCCGTGCCCTGCAAATTCATGTGTGAATGTGAAACAGAAGTATCGTTTTCCGTGTGGTATTCCAATCGGAGGTTTCGCACATTGCAGACGTGAACGAGTGTCGGGAGCAGCCGTTCATCTGCGGCACCCAGCAGCAGTGCGTCAACACGTACGGCGGCTACTACTGCATCAACGGCGTCATCAACGGTGAGTACCAGCCTCAAAAGACTACTCGCTTTGCATGTTTCCCGCGGTTGCCCTTCTTGGACGCACAGCTTCCCCCCAAAATAATCGGGAATCTGTACTTGTATTTTGAGTGGGATGGACACCCGCCACTTCTCGGAACGTTTTTATCAGCTGCGAAGCGTGTTGATATTGGTTTCGTCACGTATTTTGTGCGAAATCAACTTCGCTGTTCGTTTACCCCAGGGTGTGTGTGTGTGTGTGTGTGTGTGTGTGTGTGTGTGCGTGTGTGTGTGCGTGTGTGTGTGTGTGTGTGTGTGTGTGTGTGTGTGTGGTGCCTGAAGTCGAGTTCATTTCACAACAACGAACACTCAACTTTGGAGGGAGGCAGGGGTGGGTCCCTGGGCGTAAAGCAGTGAAATTCAGTATTTTAGTGTTGGCTGTGTGAAACCGATGATTATTGTAAGAGGTTTGGATGACACACGGCTGATTTTATAGTCTGATTTTCCACAACGACACTTTTGTTTTCAGCTGCGCCGTTTGCCGCGGCGAGCGGCGCTGTGTTCCCGTCGGTGGTGTCGACGTCCGGCTCGGCGACCGCGACGACGGTCGGGCTCATCCTGGGCGTGGGCCTGACGGTGCTGAACGTGGCTGTGCTCGTCGTGCTGCTCGCCTACAGGTCGCGCAAGCGGAGGCTGAAGCAGAAGGCGCGCGACGACGCCGCGACGCCGCCCAAACCTGCCAAGTCGGGTGAGTCTAAAGGCGCTACACCTGCAACGTTGACTACAGTGGCGTCACATTTTGCACCACATGCGGTACAGGGCAAGAAATATGGAAAAGACGGGCACATGTGGTTCTCAAAAGTGAGTTTTACATCGGTTCAAGCCTCAATTGACAGAATTTCCCACCAAGACTTGTACAAATGCATTTTGCGAATTACCCAGTTATCATCTGTTGAAAACGTGCGAGTGGCCATCACTCTTCACTCTGACACGAGTGTTTGGGGATCAAAAACCAGTTTGTGAATGCTGTGCGAATTTTTTGACGGGCTGCACACCACGTGGTGTGTTTCACGCTTCGAAGGATTCAAATGTGTTCTCATCCCCTGTGCTTCACTCAAGCCAATTATTCGTGGTCCAAAAGACTCTGAATGTCCTTTTCAGCTGCGGACTGGGTAATTGATCTGAGCAACGCGATATTATAATCTCCGTCTATTTTCAAATTCAAATTACAGCCTCAACATGTTAAACAGACAGATACGAGATTGACAAAAATTCTGCCGCCCTCTCTTGTCGTTTTGCATTCGATTTCAATGGTGTCAAGGCTATTTTGTGGCGATACCAATATAGAATAGGTTTCACTGTCGAAAACAGTGTGCTTCACGGTGCTATTCGAAAGATTCAGATCCCCCGTCACTGAAAGGAGCAGACACACAAATGAACGGACAGTAGGTGCCTCAGAACGTCAATGCCATGCAGTCATTGATGCTCAGACCTGGTCCTGTCCACTTGCAGACGGTCGGTTCCGCTCCAGCACCATCAAAAGCTTCAACTCGCTCATGTCGCGGTTGTCGAGGACGCCTTCGTCGGCGTCGTCTTCCTCAGCGGCGTCGAGCGCCGACTCCGACTCCATCTCGTCGGCGTCCATCTCCTAACGAGCGCCGCCACCGCGACTCATCCCGTCCGTCCTGCAGCGCGCCCCGCTGCTCGACAAGTTCGTCCGAATATTTAACAAATGTCCCCTCGTTCATTCCATCATCTCACGACTGTATGATATTGTTGATACGAAACATGCTTCTTGTAATTATCTCGTATGGCTAACTTTACTGATGCGAACAAAAAGCTTACGTTGTGTACACGCTTCATGAGGACAAAAATTATTACTGGAACACTTGAAGATTTTGTTTATTTTAGATACGTTTTTTCCGAATACATGTAGTGGTTGGTTGACTGGTTGAGTGTCTTCAGCGTAAAAAGTACTAACTTTTGCTCAGGAGTGCGAGGTATAGTGTACCTCATCCTGCTTGTGCTCGATCTCCATTCGATTTATCAATTGTTCCACAAAGAAATCTTGTTGCCCTTTCGAGAACAAATTTTGTGCAAAAACCAAATTGTTGGCCTGTTCACGCCGTTTAGGAATCGCACTGCAAAATTTTCTGTGGTCGTGTCACAAGTAGGACGAGGTGTGGTTGAGTGGAAGTTGGCTGAAGTTAGAGATCACGGAGGGCTTTCATTGTGTACATGATTACTTCTTGCAGAAACTTTTTCGAGAAGCATATTCTGCAAAGCATGTCAGAGTAAAAACTAATGTCGAGTGTAAATGAATAAACGTACCATTGTTCAAAGCAACTTGTTTTCTGTTGGCACGAGATTTAAGTTTGAAGAATGGACGATCGTGCGAAGTGATCCTTGAACGACTGTCGGCAGGGAAAATTACTTTCCGTGCGCAACAAAATTGAGAGGAAGTCTCCAGTAGCCAGGAGTTTGGTCCTTCCAAATGTACGAGATTAAATTGTCAGGCAAGCAAGCAGCTCCCCCTGAAATGTTTGTGGTGCACTGTAATTTGGCTTCCACATGCATGTGTGCAGCCAGTCCAAAGCCAAATGTTGAATGAGATTCTGGACCCCTTCCTCTCCACCGACACAGGAAAAAGCCTGCAAAGAACTGGTGTGAGGCCAGTGGAGTGTGTTTAGAAGTATGACCCAGGGTGCTTGCAGACATTTTCAGGTCAGGAGAGAACAGGTGAACAAGCCAGAGTCAAACAGGTTCCAACCGAAATTTGTGTATGATTGAATTTCTAGGTTGATGGACTTGCCAAAAACAGGTTTCAAAAAACAATCCCTATGGACATGTTCGAAGCCAATGACGCGTTTTGATCACGAATGTTTGGGGATAAAAAGATATTCGGTTCGCCACACTACAAAGTGGGCGAGTTTTTTGAACAATTTTCGGGAAGTGTTGAAATTTTATGTGGGCATGCTTGGTCGAAACAATCTGGAAATTCAGAGCTGCACACCTGCACCGTCGGATTTAAAATTCCCCAGGAACAATTTGCAGAAACGATCTTCATTGTAAAAGCGCTCGAAAGTTTCACTCCGGGGAACAAAAGCGAGGAAACATGTGTTAAAGGTACTTTTATTGCACTCCTGTGGACAGAACTTTTCTTCATTGCAGATTTTGCCCCTCATCAAGTTATTTTTCAACACAATCAAAAACAAAAACAATCAAAACCAAATTTTATTTCGTCGATTAAAATACTGCCGGATATGGAACAACACAAACCTGAGAGACCATGTTACGTGCAAAGAAAGTTCATTTTCAAACAATCGCACCGCCAAAGGTTCTTTGTTTTTGTTGAGGGCTGAAATGCCGACAACATATGCTCACGGATTCTGTTTCACTGTCTTTCTGCCCGTCATGATCGTTGAATGGTGAGGACTCGAATTACACACACAAAAGGCGATTGACTGAAACCAAAGTTTGGAAGTTCACGTCTTTTGTCATCCTGGCCAGACACGTTCAGCCAGTGCAAACACTCTGCTCGCATTTCACACGGTTCTGGGTGGTTGTGAATGATTTTCTTGTTAAGCGGCTCATGCATGAAAGTCTCGACACTTCTCAATCATGTAACAAGTATGAGTGGTGACAAAATAAATCACATGTTTTGTGGTAAATACAGATGCAGACATGAAATTAGTCGAAGCCTATGAGACAGTGGAGGCTGAAGACGACGTGGACAGGGAATCGCTTTCGGCATCAGTTGGCGTGAACTTGGACGACAGCGAGTTGAAGCTGCGCAGGGTGCCTCCGTCCGGGCGGAACCCGCCGTTCGCCGCGCCCTGTTTGTGACCCGCGGCGGCGGCGGCGGAGGCGCGCTTGTGGCGAGCACGGCGCAGACACACGGCGCCGATCACCGTCAGCACGACGAGGTTCGTCACGGCCAGAATGACGGCGACGATGGTGATGAGGCTGTTGCTGGACGTGGCCGACGTGGCGCCCGCAAGGTCCGGCGGGACTCCAGCACCGATGCTGGCCGCCGCCACCCCTCCTTCTACAAGCATGAAATGCGGACACTCATTCCGCTGCAAACATCAATGAACCCAGTGAAAGAGCACCGACAACTTGTCCGCCGCACTTACGCCTGAAGACGCCGGTGATGCAGCTGTATCCACCCCACGTGTTGACGCACGTCGCGCCCTGTGAGAAGCACGGGTTCTGCTCAACACACTCGTTGATGTCTGAAATGACAAACACTGAATCCTGAAGGATCTGTTGTTGGATTATGATTTAGAGAGAGAAACAGGTCTTCGGAACCGCGCCACTTGCACTTGAATATTGTTGGGCACCCTGTACCTTCGCACTCGAGCATGTTGGTGCCGAGCCGCAGCCCCGCCCCGCACGCGCAGCGGTAGGAGCCGGGCAGGTTCTCGCAGCGATCCTCGCACCCGCCGTTGTCGTCTGTGCACTCGTTCACGTCTGGGAAGAAGCACACGTCGAGTTGCTTTCACAAATTTGCAGGGTCCCGGTGGTGTGCGAATCTCGCGTTGACAATAACACCGAGAGTGAATTGGGTTTGGGTGCGACAAAGCGCGAACTCACCGATACAGGTGGTGCCGTTCACAATGAACGTGGGGACAGCCGTGATGCACCAACAGTAGAAACCATCGCACGTCTTGCGGCAGTACAGGTCTGCAAACCGACGAGAAAGACAGCTGAACCTTTCGTGTTGCAGTTTTGAGTTCCGATCACCTTCAAACGCTTTGCCGCGAGCGATAAAAACGAACACACCGCACCGTGCACGAGGGCCAGACTTACTGGGAGGAGTCTGTTGCCGCAAATCTCTGCACACGACATTCTTGACAGTGTCCACCAGTCCACTTATTTGCCTGAAGTTTTGTTGGGGGAACCAGCTGACGCCTACGCCCTGGCTGTAGGAACCGTCTGGCTGCCGCACGCCCGAGATCAGCTCGAGCTCTCTTTCCGCCAAGTCAAATCCGACGCTGACGGCGAACACGGTGAGCTGCAGCTGTTGTCGGATGTCAGCCACGAGCTGACCTGCTGTTCTTGGCTGCAGCTGCGGATCCTGAAATGACGACGCATTGTTTCAGGAGAGGTTCTGGATAAAAGCAGGACGTGATCAGGCGGGTTGCCCTCAACTTGAAGCTGCAGGGCAAGTTCCACACGTGCAAATGTTTCAAAGCTGGAATGGGGTTGGCTGATCGGTGATATCGTACACGTTCTGGGCCGTGCATTGAATGGTCGAAAAGGCGGGTACTGCACCTGGAATCCGTCAGTTATGATTATGACAATGTCGGGGGCATTGTCGCGGTTCCCTCTTCCTGGTGCTAGCAGCTGGTTTCTCACGGTCTCGAACGCTCCGAGGATGTTCGTCGACCCGAAAGTTCTTCGGTTGAAGGTTAGAATCCTGTCGATTACGGATTGGCTGTTGTCGAACTCGTCGAGGAAGAAGATAGTTTCAGAGGTGGCACCGAAGGTGGCGAGACCGATGCGCAGCCCGTTCGGGCTGACCGCCGCGCCGAACTGCCGCACGAGGTCCGCCATGAAGCTTCTCTCCATGTCGAAGTCGGTGCTGCCGATGCTGCCCGAACTGTCCATGAGGAGGAGGATGTCTGCCACTCGGTCGCAGACCACTGTAAAACAGACCGGGTAAACATTTTTGAAGCGTTGCGCAGCTTGAAAGAACTTCTCGGAGCCAGTACGTGACGCTGAAATGCAGAGTGCCGGCATCATATGCGTCAGCCAGAGAGTCAACAATGAGGACGGACGTCGCCCTCGTTCTGCACCCACTCTACTCCCTTTTACACAATTATGCAAGAAACCTCATCCCTTTCCCTTTTGTCTCCTGCGATGATGAAAATTCTTCAAGAAACAAATGACCGGCAGGCAGTATAGGGCTTGGAATTATGTTCAGCGCAAACTTTGCAGAAAGACTAAAACAGCCTCACTGATCTGCGTGAACAATGAGCTGTTTTGAATTTCACTTTTGCCTTGATGAATATCCAGGAGAACTAAATTCAATGCAGTAATGCAGCAATGTGCACACTTTGGGGAAAACAAACCGAACCGCGAGGGACAAGTGAACACAGAGCGGCGCGGAACTGCTGACCTTGTCGCTTGGTTCGGTGCATCGCCACCGGCATCTCGTGCGGCACGAGTTGGTTGTCGCTGTAGATGGAGTCCTCCACCTGCTCGATCTCCTCTACTTCTCGCTTCTTTCGTCCCACTTTCAACACAAGAATCGAAAGTTGATATGATATCCCTTCATCAATTGCAGAAGACCTTCGCGTGTTGTTGGTTTTCTTTCGCAGGTTTGTCAAGTAACCCGGCCGTTGAAGTTGTTTGGCTGACAAACGTCCAGAGGCAGAAGTGAAACGACCCCACCACTCCCCACGAACCTGGCGCCCCTGGGCATCTGTTGAGGGCGTTGAAGTCGTTGACAAGACGGTAGCCGGAGAAACAGGCACAGTAGAAACCGTCGTACGTGTCGACGCACAACTGCTGACAGCCGCCGTTGTTGATGAGACACTCGTTGGTTCCGACAGCGCCGCCAGACCCGGGCGGACCGGGCGGACCAGGAAACCCGGGGGGACCCTGCAGACCAGCACCGCCGCCTCCGGGGGATCCGGGAGGCCCTTGCAGGCCCTGAGGTCCCGGGAATCCCGGCGGACCGCGGTTACCTGGGGGACCAGCACTGCCAGGAGAGCCGTTGAAACCTGTGAAAACGCGTCACTTTGATCAAATGTCCTCAGAGTGAACAGGAAACAACAAAAATGAGAAGTGATTGCACTGCGCTCGCCGTCAACACTGACCAGGCACACCAGTGGCACCAGGTGGTCCAGGGAAACCTCCACTTCCAGGTCGTCCAGGAGTACCAGGTGGTCCTGCAGGTCCCGTGAAACCTTGTGGACCAGGACCTCCTGGAGTTCCAGGAAACCCACGCTGCCCAACAGATCCAGACCGTCCAGAAGGACCTGTCGATCCAGGCGGTCCCGGTGGTCCGGAAGGACCGAGGCCTCCAGGGGTTCCGGGAAATCCTTCAATCAAAATGGAATTCGAATTTTCAGTGTGAAATGAACCTTCTGTGCTGCTACTTATGTGCATTGTGGGCACCAGACTCCATGTCGGTCAGAACAAATTGCTTCTGCGACGCAGATGTACCACTCGATCAAAGATCTGAACTGGATTCAGCTTCACTGCATCGTCCAGACCAAGGATCTTACCCGGAGCTCCGGTGAAGCCGCGCCGGCCTGGTGGACCAGCGTTGCCGGGGGATCCGTTGAAGCCCGGGGGTCCCGTCGCGCCCTGGGATCCAGGCGTGCCGGGGAAGCCCGACGGTCCGGGCAGACCAATTCCGCCACTTGCGCCAGGCAGGCCGCGAGGTCCGATGCCTCCAGGGACACCGCGGGACCCGGGAATCCCAGCCTGACCAGTCGCTCCTTGTGGTCCGGGACTTCCCGGAAAACCGTTGCTTCCGCGCAGACCTGCGAACATATTTGCCTCTTGGTGAGCGGTGCTAAAATTTCGCCAGGTTTGTTTCCTCGAGTTGGACCAACCTCCTCGGTTCAACATAATGAACGTGACCAGAGTTCCAATATGTTTTACGGCAATGAAAGTCCAAGCAGCGTAGGCCAAGAGCTGTGTTGCGAACTGCTCACCTGGAGATCCTGGCAATCCAGTGGCGCCGCTTGATCCTCGTGCTCCAGGGAGCCCGGGAGGCCCGTCAAATCCGCGCAGTCCCGGTGGACCTGGAGTTCCAGCGCTTCCGGGAATGCCCGGCCCGCCGGGGAATCCCGTGCTGCCAGGATTGCCGCTCGGTCCAGGCGGACCAGGTGGTCCAACTTGACCGGCAAAACCAGGGGCTCCAGATCGGCCGGGTGCACCGGGTGCTCCTGAATATCAAGAAAAACAATGCTGAAAAAAAACTGTTGCTACCAGTAACAAGCGAACAGACTTCCATGCATGAACAATGGCAACTTTGTCAAACGTGTGATCTCACCTGTGAATCCTCGTTGACCTGGCGGGCCAGGTCCTCCTGGGAATCCAGGAGATCCGGCAAATCCAGTCGCTCCTTGTGGTCCAGGGCCTCCAGGCAATCCAGCGGAGCCCTGAAGACCAGGTCCACCAGGAGCTCCAGTGAAGCCTTGCGGTCCCGGAAACCCGTTACTTCCGGGCAGCCCAGGTGGCCCCGGGAATCCAGTGACACCGGGAAATCCAGATGGACCAGGAGCTCCAGTGAAGCCGCGCTGGCCTTGAGGTCCAGGGAAGCCGGGTCCTCCTGGGCCTCCGGTGAAGCCAATTGGTCCAGGTGCTCCAGGGGAGCCAGGGGATCCTGGAGTCCCCCTGAGTCCAGGGGCGCCACTGTTCCCGGGCGTTCCCGGAAACCCTGTGTGCGAGATGATTTTCACTTTCACCGGTTCTTTGTTGCATACAGGATCATTGTTTTCCCCTTTGTGCAACAAGCGACACCTGTGTTTGACATGTCACACCCACGAGTTACATTTGCAGGTGCTTGTGTGGCGTGACAAATGTCACCAGATGTCCAAGACTGTCGAAAGCTCGATAACAAGCGAGAGATCAAAGATCAACGAGTCCGCAGCATCATACGAGCCATTGTGCTCACAACACGCATTGTTCCAGTACAAAACTCTTGGTCGGAGCTGTTGCTTTCACATAAAATCAACCATTGGTTTTGTAACTGGGGGAGGGGAGCAATAAACGGTTTATTACTTCAACCCCATCCCCCTGAATAGCAGCATTGATCAGTATGTACGAACGGCTCGTTGCTTTACTCCCCCTCAGTAAACCAAAAATCCACGCACATAGAACACCATCATCGCATTTGCACCAAAACTGTGACTCGACCGAACGTATGCACTGACCTCTTGGTCCAGGACTTCCATTGGAACCAGGTAAACCGGTTGCTCCAGGACCTCCAGGGAATCCAGGTGCTCCAGAGAAACCACGAGCTCCAGGAGAACCGGCAGGTCCAGGTGGTCCGACGGAACCAGGCAAGCCAGTACCGCCCGGAGCTCCTGCTGGTCCAGGGAATCCGACTGGGCCGAAAGGCCCCGGCAGTCCCGTCGCGCCTGGTATTCCTGGGCCACCAGCGAATCCAGGTGGTCCTGGTGGACCGAGCGGCCCAGGTGGACCGGCACCTCCCGGGGCACCGCTGAACCCTGAAGGCCCTGAGGGACCTTGGAATCCTCTCGGTCCTGGCGGTCCAGGCAATCCAGGGCCTCCTGCAGTGCCGGCAGGACCAGGACCTCCTGCGAAACACAGAGAACGTGAAGTAAATTTGGTGTTGCATTTTTCTTTTGTCTTCAAACCATCTGTGAGGAAGTGGGGTTTGTGGTCAAAATTACGATATAATGAAGTCCTTTTACTCACCAGATGCACCCTGAGGTCCAGGAGGTCCAGGAAATCCAGGGACGCCGGACGCGCCGGGTGATCCAGGGAAACCCGAGGGTCCGCGGGGTCCAGGTGGGCCCAGTGATCCTGGTCCCCCTGGAAGGCCGGTGGCTCCAGCGGGTCCGGGAAATCCGGGGTTACCCGATAAACCTCGCTCACCGGGAGGTCCGGCGCCTCCTGGGGCTCCAGTTCTTCCAGGAGGACCAGCGAAACCAGCGTTTCCTCGAGATCCTGGTGGCCCCACCGATCCAGGAAAACCTGCACGAAACGATCAAAATGGCATTGGCTCTCAAACCTTTGTTTTGCGTGCCCCTAAGTTTTATCGCTTTGGCAACCTACCAGTTGCGCCCTGCGGTCCTGGGAAACCTCTGCTTCCAGCAGGTCCAGAGGGCCCCGGTCCACCTGGCAATCCTGTTGCGCCAACTGGACCTTGGAATCCAGCAGGTCCTGGAAATGGAATGTGTCCCTTTTGTTGTCTGTCTGGTTTGTGACCAGCAACGATGTTCGGGATTTACGTCTTTGCAGTTTGCTAGATTTGTAACGAAAGTGGATTGTGTGCACGTACGCACCAGGAAATCCAATTGCTCCTCTGTTGCCAGGCGGTCCTTGTGGTCCAGGACCTCCAGGAGAGCCAGAGAATCCTTGAGGTCCAGCTGGTCCAGGGAAACCTACAGGTCCAGGGGGTCCAGGAGCACCTGACAATGTTGCAAAGGTTGCAAGTATATTCTTTGTATACAGTCTTGTTTGGCTGGAGAACTGAGCGAAAAGGTCATGCGGGACAAGTTAGGTTGCACCGCACCGTACCTGTCTGTCCTTGAGCTCCAGGGAATCCGGCAGATCCAGGTCGTCCCAACAAACCGGGAGGTCCCGCCGATCCAGGAGTTCCCGTTCGTCCAGGTGACCCAGCTGGTCCGGGGAATCCAACAGGACCTGCGGGTCCAATGGGTCCTGGTCCACCGGGGCCACCAGGCAGTCCAGTGGCTCCTTGTGGGCCGGAGGGTCCAGGGAAACCAGGCGTGCCTGGCGCTCCTGTTATACCTCTGAGTCCAGGTGTACCTTGGGAACCAGCAGGACCGGGGAATCCTCTGGGACCTGCAGGGCCAGGGCCTCCAGGGGCACCAGTGAATCCCTGTGGTCCAGGGAATCCAGGTGTTCCAGCCGAACCAACAGGTCCGGGGAAACCTGCAACCCCAGGTGCGCCGCTTTGTCCTCTCGGACCGGGAGGTCCCAACGGACCAGGCAGACCAGGGCCACCAGGAACTCCTGTTGAACCAATAGCACCAGGAAATCCGGCACCACCAGGGAATCCTCTGGGCCCAGTTGGTCCTGGTTGTCCTGGAATTCCGGCCGGGCCTCCTAAACCTGTTGCGCCTTGTGCTCCGGGCAGTCCGGCAGGTCCAGGGAATCCTGAAACGAGGCGAGAATTTCATTGTTTCTGTGCTCGTTTGTGGATTCGATAACAACTCGTGTCTCTCGTGATGCAGCGAGTGCTCTTTGCATTCATGCCTGTTTGCTCACACTTGATATTTTCTTTTCCACTCACCGGGAGCTCCTGTGCGGCCTGGAGGTCCAGCGAATCCGGAGGGTCCCGGTTGACCTGGTGATCCAGAGGGGCCGGGGAAGCCAGTGGCTCCTAAGGCACCTTGTGGTCCACTAGGACCTGGGAATCCGAGGGGCCCTGGAGGTCCGGTGAAACCTTGAAGACCTGGAGGTCCGGAAGGTCCGGGGAAACCGTTGGAGCCAGGAGGGCCAGGCGGACCAGTGTTACCTGTTGCAAGGCAAAACAATGTTTTGGTCATGAAGATGGTTTTCGGCACCAAAACAGTTTTTTTGCCCACTTAGGCATTTTGGCAGTCCATTTCGGCAAATGTCTCGAAGACTGCTGCACTGTACCTTGAACGCCAGGTGCACCACGGAAGCCAGGACCACCTTGAAGCCCAGCTGGACCTGGAGGCCCGACAGATCCAGGGCCTCCAGGGAATCCAGTCGCTCCCTGAGGTCCAGCAGGTCCTGGTGATCCGGTGAAACCTTGTTGGCCCGGCGGTCCAGGGAAGCCAGCTGTTCCTGGAAAGCCTGTGGCGCCTGGGGCTCCGGGACCCCCACTTGGGCCTGGGCCTCCGGGAGCACCCGTGCGTCCGGGAAATCCAGGCGTTCCAGGGCTGCCAGGATTACCACTGGGCCCAGATGGTCCAGGGAATCCAGTGGCGCCAGGAGGACCAGCAGATCCGGCAAATCCTCTCGGTCCGCTTGGTCCAGTAGAACCCGGGGGGCCCAGTGGGCCCGGGAAGCCAGGTGGACCACGCAATCCAGCAGGACCCGAAGGTCCAGCACCACCAGGAAAACCTAAAAACAAAAACAACGTCCTTGTTGTCAGCTCTTTGGCTACCTCTTTCTTTTTGAGCAATCAGACCCATTTCATGATTGTCATCATGCTGCTTGTGACCTGCAAACGTCTCAAGTTACTCTCAACCTGGTTTGACGCACCTGTAGCACCAGGGGCACCAGACAGTCCAGGGAGGCCAGCACTTCCTGGGAATCCTGGGGGTCCGGGTGGTCCTGCTCCTCCGGGGAAGCCGGTTCTGCCGGGGAAGCCAGGCGTACCTGCAAACAAGTTCAGTGAGAGAACAGCGTTCAACTGATTTTCTTGCTCCAATCGGGAAGGTTCATTTGTTTGATATCTCACCAGGAGATCCTGCGGGTCCAGGGGCGCCGGTAAAACCTTGCGCTCCAGGACCTCCTGCCGCTCCAGGGAAGCCACGTGGTCCGGGGAAGCCAGTTGCTCCGGGTGGACCTAAGTCAGAAAGTTTTGTTTGCAAATGGCTTGACGAAAACACGTCGGTTTCACACGAAACCCGAAAAGAGAACTACAAATAACATACCGGACGGTCCTGGTCCTCCAGGCTGCCCACCAAACCCAGGAGCTCCAGTGAATCCACGGGGCCCAGGGTTTCCAATTCCACCCGGTGAGCCAGGAGTTCCAGGCAGTCCTGTCGATCCTTGTGGTCCCGGGAAGCCAGATGGACCTGGGGGTCCAGTTGCACCAGGCCCGCCAGGTTGTCCTGCGTTTCCAGCCGGTCCAGGAAAACCAGAAGCTCCAGCAAAGCCAGTTGCGCCTTGTGGTCCGGGTCCGCCTGGTGATCCGGCCTGACCCCGTGGACCGGCAGGTCCAGGGAATCCTAGCGGTCCAGCAGGACCAAGTGGACCAGGTTGACCAGTTGCACCGACATTTCCTGGAGTCCCAGGGAATCCCAAAGGTCCAGGGGGTCCGGGGGGACCAACTGATCCGGCCAGACCATCGGGTCCTGGGAGTCCGCGTGCCCCGGGCGATCCCGTGAAACCTTGTCCACCTGTGTGACAGAAACCAGGCCACGCACAGTGATTAGGAATTTAGTCACGTTTGGTGTGCAAGAGCAACACATAACTGCCAAACACTGACCAGGAGGTCCAGGGAATCCATTTCCTCCAGGCAACCCTGTTGCGCCTTGGGGTCCGGGAAACCCTGCTCCTCCGGGAAAACCAGTCGCTCCTCTGCTTCCGGCAGGTCCTGGCAGGCCCGGTCCTCCACTGGGGCCCGGAAAACCTGTTGCTCCAATGGATCCAGGAAATCCTCGCGGTCCTGACGGACCAGCTGGTCCGGGTCCACCAAGAGGTCCAGGTCCACCTGCAACAGACACAAAATGTATAGTTCTGTCCCCCTGAGAAGTTAGCGTAGTGCAAGGACGGTGGTAGTAGTGGAAAGCATAAACTGAGTATGGTGTGAGTAAGAGTCTGTTCTGCCGAGAACAATTATATATGTTTCAAAGCATTGACTGTGATACCAGGGAACATCAGGAACTAAGTTTCTTTTTGCGATAGCGAGGATACCGAATGAATGAAGATAATGAAATGTTCTGCTAAACTTTAATAACATTCAAAGCAATATATCCATGCAATAAACTGGAACAAATCCTCCA